>Ga0214919_10002735_pt1 | contig 27349 bp, 20 predicted proteins | sample LL1503_MetaG_FD_177994 | JGI IMG/M metagenome (GOLD analysis project Ga0214919, IMG submission 177994) | Freshwater microbial communities from Lake Lanier, Atlanta, Georgia, United States - LL-1503 | ecosystem: Environmental > Aquatic > Freshwater > Lake | place: USA: Georgia | collected...
TTCGTGGAGCTGTCTAATGGGGCAAACCAAGTGGGAACAGCAATTAATCCACTCAATACGGCCGATACCAATCTGGCGACATGTATATCTGGCGGACTAGTTAATGTGAATGCGCAAGTACCCCAATCTTCAACAACAGTTTGGAGCGATGGAAGTGCTGAAATTAATTATGGTCTATCAAAGGATTACCCATTTCAAGCGCTTATTGTTGGATCACTTGGAAGAAAACGAGTGAGTATCTATGGTAGCATAATTTCTACTCCGTATGCTCCGTTAATAATAACGATTGTGTATTCTCAAACGGGGGCATCTGGGACTTGGTACAATAGCTCTAATGGAACGTTAAGTTTTTCTGGAGCAGGAGACTTCTCAAGAGATTTTGAGACATCAGCACCATATGTTAGTGCATATATCAATAATTATGCGACTGCTGTACTTATTGCATCAGTAATATAATAAAAAATCCTATAATAAATGTCTGGAGGATTTGTAAATGCCGTCGCTGTTCAATCAGTGCCCATTTCAGAAGTTAATTTTACTAACGGAATTCAAGCAGTAAGTATAGAAAATTTAGATGCCGATGCTAATAGCGTCTTATATTCAAGTACCGGAACTGATATTCAAGGAGATAGTGCTATTCTCAAGTTTGAGGAGAACATTAAAAAACTCACTGTATCTGGGAGTATGAATTATGTTAGTGCTTATCCTATTGCGGTAGAGGCGGGTTTTAACGACAATACATTTTGTACTGGTGTAATGGCACAAAACAGCAATGCGACAGACGGCTCAAGTGTCTCTATTTTACTAAGCAATAATTTGGGGACTGACAACAACTACTACGCTGGGATGACAATGATGTCGTCTAATTCTGCTCCACAGTACAACCAGTTTGCAAGTATACCAAACGCTCTATCAATAAATTCGCAATCTTCAAGTGTTGTTTTGTCTGCGTGGAACGGCCAGCAAGATGGAACCTCGGCACAGAACGATAATATAATGCTTTGTTATAACGGTGCCCAAAATGCTCATATCATAAACCATAACGGTCAGCTCGTTGTTGGTGCAAACAATGCATCATTTTCTGGGTCAACATATGGCGGAGACGACGGGGGGACCGATAAGGTGCTGACGAGCAATGGGACGAACGGACTGAAATGGACTACTCCAGCACCCGCGGGAATAACTGGTTTATATGGCAATGCTGGTTATATCAATCACAATGTAAATATGAGTGGTGCGCCAACCAGAATTCAAGAAAGTCAACAAGTTTCACTTACTACGAGTGGACGTTATATTATTCAATACAATATCACTTTTCAACCATCATCAGCAAGTCATCAGTTTCTTTTTACATTGGCACGGGCAAGTGTGTCTGGGGCAACTGGTGGAGCATCAACAAACCTATCAAATGGTGCTTTAATTTCTGCTGGGATTACAACATTGGGTTCTCAAACGTCGGCGTGTCATACAGGAAGCGGAACCCAAATTTGGTCTTCTACCGCGTTTGTCATTGACGTACCTTCTGCGAGTGGAACATACTATTATACTCTGTGGGGACAATCGGATGAGAGTTCTGTGGTTATACCTGTTAATGGCGCAATTACTGTGGCGAAAATATAAATAAAAAAAGAGAAAACACTGCTTGTCTAGAATTATAATGATTATAATTCGTTAACATAAGATTTTCGCCATTCTCTTAAACTCGCGCATCTGTGCCTGCTCTGGATTTCTGTTGTCCAGCCATTGCCTGACGTAGGCGTGGAGGTTGTCTTTGACACGGACCCCGATCTTGTTCTTGTTGACCACATTGAACTGCTCGGCCCAGTACTTCTCGCGTAGATCAAGGTCTTTCAGCGGAACGGTTTCAAGCACTTCAAATACGGGGTCGCCGTCTCCAAAGATTTGGAAGGCACTGCAGTAACTGCCGTTGCCACACGTGTAGCGCTTGTATGCGGAGCAGTGGAGCTTGTACCGCAATTTGGGGTCCATTTTCGTTGATCCGACATATGATTTCACTTGAGAGCGGTCGCCAAAGCAGTTTCCGGCAATGTAGAGCCGGTAGACGCTTCCGTGTGTGGGGTCGCTGGGCAATCGCTTTATTGCTTCCTTCTGTAAAATTGCCATTCTGTTCTTCTCGTAATAAGTATCCATTTATTGGAATGGAGTTTTTATTTTTTTTATATTAGGAAATCCTATAATTATTTTTATATTAGGAATTCACATAATATTAATAACGCTATAATAAATGATGATGCTTTCACTGAAACCAGCCGACGGGGTGTTGATTGCTATTTCAGAGACAGACCCGAACTTAAAATTATACATGACGCCAGATAAAGATGATACTGACGTGGATACGAGCCTTGAGAACAAAATCAAGATATTTACCAATTATCTCAAGACAGACAAGAAGACGAGCATTAAAGATATACGAGAAATGACCGAGAGCTTCAAGGAGGGGCTAGAGACGCATCCTAACCCCAAACTGGACCGCAAGTACGAGAACGCTACAGCATTTGTTTACGACAGTCTGAAGCACTTCCTGCAGTATCCGGCGAGCACCAAGCTCTTCCCCGTTGTGCAACGCACAAAGCCGTACACGATATACATCACAGGAATGCGAGGCAGTGGAAAGACCTACTTCGTCAAGCAGTTTCTTAAGCTCAATCGCGACAAGTCGCGACCCGTTGTGTTTATCTCGCCGTTTCCAGACGACGAGAGTATGAAAGGCCTTAAGGATATTTTGCCCTTTGACCCTGACGAGATTGAGCAGGAATTGGGGCGTCCCGTTACAATAGAAGACTTTCCCGAAAAGGCAATCATCGTTTTTGACGATTTGGAGGGTTTCCCCAAGAAGAAGATGGTAAGGCTTGACGACCTGCGCGACAAGGCGCTGACAATGGGGCGCCATCTGGGGCTGAGCGTCATCAGCATATGCCATAATCCGATGGAGGGCAATAGAACAAGGACCGCGATCCGCGAGAGTCAATACTATGTGTTATTCCCGCAATCCAACCCGCGAGACATCTCTGTGCTGTTATCCACATATGCCGGATACTCCAATAGCATGATTAACGAGATTATCCAGTCGGGGTCACGCTTCGTGTTCGTGAATAAGTCGGCGCCACGGTATTGGATCTCATCGTCTAAGGTCCGCATATTGTGAAAATTAAAAAAAAATCTGAGTAATAAATGGACGGTATCAAAGTGATCCTTGCGGATCAAATCAACCTATCGGCCGATCGGGCCAAAATCCTGCGCGTGTCAGGCACCCAAATATCATATCAAAATCAGACTGCCAACGGCTCAGTTGTGGGCGGATCAATTTTGTTCAGCAATCTGGCCTTGCCATCCCTTGCAAACTCGGCAATAAGTCGTAATATGCGCGTCTCCTACAGAGTAGCAGTTAGCGCCCCCACCGGAACGTTGCATATGTATAATCCTAATTTGACCCTATCACAGCTTTTGACTGCGGTAGCTCCTCAGGGCCCGCCTATCTCCGTGCTGAGACCATTCCCCTTAAGTTCGTGCACAGATACGCTTATAGTGACTATAAATAATGTGCCTACATCGGTTTCCCTTAGACAGCAGATCTCGGGTCTTCTGCAGACCATCCCCAAAGATTATCTTCAAAAACAGGCGACGGAGTGTCCGTCGCAGTTGGACAACGGTGCCGTGCTGGCAACTGACCAGATTTTTTCCAGTGCCACTACACTTGTTGCAACGTCGTCTCAGCCCCTAAGCTCGTGCGTTAACAGCCCGAATGCTGTATCTCGCGGTTCATTTGCGCCAATCTCGGTTCAAATCGGCGTTGGCGGACTGGATATATTTACTTTCCAAGTAGAAGAGCCTGTGTTTTGTAGTCCCCTGTCTCTCTACGACGACCAAACATTTCTCGGAAATGTCAATAATTTATCAATCCAGTATTTTTATTCTTCTCTTACCGATATGCTTGTGTCTGGTACGTATGCTGGAAGCGCATCTAATTATCCTGCGGGCATTAGTGTCTCGCTCGTGGAGAGCCAAGCGCGCCTCGCGTATACAATTGTCAGTCTGGACACCCGCGTAGTGGCAGTCCCGAGGGTACTAAGCTATCCGTACGCCGGACCGCAGTTTTTTCCGACTGCGCTCACTTCGTTCGCGAACCCCGTTTCTTCGGGTGTACTTCAAACAACGGGGCAGGTTACTTCACAGTCGTTACGTCTGTCGTTTATGCCGTCGCTTCTCTACATCTACTGCCAAATGCCTCCCTCTGTGCGGGCATCTAATGCAGTTGCAACCCAACCTGCCATTCCCGACTTTTACTATGACATTGGCACTCCTGCTGGAGGAACTGACCAGACCAACATCATCTCAATCCAGCTTAACAACAGACAGGGTCTTGGTGCGGGCATGTCAAAGAAGGATCTGTATCGTACCGCAGTCCAGCGTGGCTACGGAAGCTCGTTCAATGACTGGCTTGCGTCGCCAATTATCATCCTGTCGCCCACATTGGATTTGGGTATTGATGTCGGCTCTTCCGACGTCTATCCCAACCAGTCGGCAAATGTAACTCTGTCCATCCAATGCACGTTCAACAACAGCAATGTTGTCGCCCGCACGGCGCAACTGGCGCCAACGACGCCTGACTGGCTGACTAACGGCGCAATCCAGTTTCAGATCGTTGCAATTCAGGACGGCATATTTCAGATCTCGCCAGACTCAGTTTCCATAGACTGCGGAGCCTTAAGCTCAAGTGAGGTCAAAACTGGACTGGAAGACGCCAGCAGTGGCGATGCGGAGAAGGCGTTTGTGCCGGCGTCTGTGGAGAAGATGGGCCTTGGCGGAGCGTTGAGTATGTTCGGCGCCCCGCGGTCTATGGTTGCTGGAGTAGCCCACGGACTTGGCGGGTCAGTGACAGCTGGTAAAGTGCGTCGGCATTAACCGCAACGTGGGCTCCGTAGGAGTTAGGTTAATTATCATTTGAACTTTTTATATATTAAAAAGTCCTTAATAAATGAACGATGATGAACAAAATGATTGCGTTAAGATAGTCTTGAGCGATCGCGCAAACCTAAGTTCAGATAAACATAAGTTACTCCGCATTGGAGCAAAGCAGGTTAGTTATACCCAGTCAAAAGCAAGTGGAACAATAACAGGAGGCACAATATTATTCAATGCCATTGATTTACCGGATTTGGGCAACAGTGTTATTTCGCGCAATATGCGGGTTAGATACCGAGTTAAAATCACAGCCGGAGCGGGGCAACTCGGGATGTTTGATCCAAATGCGCCGGTGAATTCAGGAGTGGGAGAGTTGCACCTTCCGTATGGAGCTCTGAGACCGTTTCCGCTCAGCACATGCACAAACGCATTGACAGTTTCCATAAACGGAAGTTCAAGCACCGTCCAGTTGCGCGATGTGATGTCGGGCATTCTCCGCACAATGCCCAAAGAGTATCTTGAAAAAGAGGCGACCGAGGCGCCCAGTCAGTTGGATAATGCGTGGGTTCTCGTGAGTGATAACACGCTGGGTACAGATACATATATGGCAACGTCGGCGCAACCGCTGAGCAGTTGCTACAATTGCCCCAACGGCACAAGCCGAGCGAGTTTCGTTCCTGTGTCGTATGTTGAAGGTGGACTGTTGGGAGACGAGGCGATATTTGAGGTGACCGAGCCGATTTTATGCAGTCCGATGACGCTTAGTGCCGAAGAGACGTGGCTTGCAAATGTGAATATTCTCACAGTATTGTATGTATATAGCAATCTCGGCGACATGTGCGTGTACGGGACAGTCACAACGGCTACGGATACATTATTGCCGAAATATCCGCCGAGTTATAACGTTGAACTTGTGGAGGGGTCGGCAAGTTTAATATTCGCAGTTGCTACAATAGATAACAGAGTGATAGTGGTACCCCCCGTGGTTAATTATCCGTATAGCAAGCCCGAGCAACATTCAACGCATCTAAAACCGTGGGTATTGCCGATAAGCAAAGGCGAGGTGCAGAATACCGACACCGTTGTGTCGCAGATACAGTTGAGCTATACTCCGGCACTCATCTACATTTATGCGCAGGTCCCGCCGATAATTCGGGCCGAGAACGCTGTTGCGTTAAATAATCCGTATGCAGATGCATTTTATAGTCTGGGAAGCGCGTCTGGATCTACGACCGCGGGTCTGGTGTACGATACGCAACAGAATGTGCTTAGTATTCGGTGGAATAGGCGCGAGGGTTTCCTTAAGGGCGCGACGATCCAAGATCTCTACCGTATCTCGGTATCCAACGGTTATCAGAGCAGTTTTAACGACTGGCTTGCGTCGCCGATAATTATCATCAATCCAGTAAAGGATATGGGCACTGATTTCTACAACGAAATGTATCCTAATATGGCTGGACATAACGTCCTGACCGTGCAGTGTAGTTTCAATACCTATAATCTGTTGACAAGAACGGCACAGACGATTTTATATAACATAGAACCTCCGGTCACGCAGGTAGACGAGTATTACTCGTTTCGCAATAAGACCCAACTGTCACACGCTAATCTGTACAGACAGACGCGGGGTGTTGACCCAGCGCCAGTATTGGTAGCAGATTTTGTTATGACAAATTTAGTACCAGATCCACAGACTGGAAACGCATATGTATTTTACGATCCGACTGATAATGTCTTCTTTGCTGTTAGTAGTCAAAAAATCTTTCTATACGAAGGCGTGGGCGCTACTCTTGGCACTCTTTATAGCGAAGTTTATGTTGAGGCAATTACGAGTGCCAAGTATTACAATGGTCAGGTAATTGTTTGCCACTGTATAACACCGCCCAATACTATTCCGAATGCGGTTTCCATATATAAAAACACTAACAATGTAATTACTCTAGTGGAGACCATAATAGACGACGTTAACGGACATCCGTTTTCGTTTATAACAAGCGCATCCGAAGACGCGAACAATTTGATAATTGCCAATATTCTTGACATATCGGTATTCTCGCTAACGGGGGGACCTAACTACCACTATACTATAACGCCTGACCAAATGCTCCGTGCGCCTGCGCGGAGAATGCTCGGAGCCGGTGCTGGGGTGCCACAAACGACGAGATTTGTAGCTGGCGGTAATATCGGTACATCTGGAGCTACCATCGCATATAGTGATGATGCGGGGGTAACTTGGACGGCAGGCTCTATCTCTAGCATATTTACTGGCGGTGTAAACGCGGTAGCATATGGAAATGGCATATGGGTTGCGGTAGGGTATAATTCATTGGAAACTCAGAACGGAATGATTGCTTCAAGTCCAGATGGAATAAATTGGGCTGTAAGTGCCAGCGGAGAAACGATACTTGGCGAGACTAATGGTACCAACGTGATATTTGGAGGCGGGATATTTGTTGTTGCGGGTGAATATTTAGGGACCGGCACAGTTAGTAATACTATTTGCACGAGTGTGGATGGTATAACATGGATTTTAGCGCCATTATCCTATATGGGATATATTGGAGGCATTGCGTTTGCAGATCAGATATTTGTTATTGGAATGCTGGACAACAATCTAATACTTGGCGAGGAGAGTGAAGGTATTTGGGGGTGGTCGGTTAGTCAATACCCAATACCTAACGGAGGAGCATACTGTATAGCATATCGCGCTCTTACTTCACAGTGGTACGTTGGTGGGGGCAATTTTTATCATAGCGCTGACCTTATCACTTGGACAGAAGATACTTTGGCAGAAGGCCTCCTTGGAAGCAGTGCGACATCAATGGTATATGGGAACGGAGTGTTAATTGCTGGAACCGAAAACAATACTCTCATTATTGTACTAGATCAGACCGGAACTTGGACTCTTGATAACTTGCCAGTAGGTGTGTATACACGACAACTCGCATATGGGACTAGTTGGGTCGCAGTAGGATCGGGGATCGCTCATAGTGGAAACGGGACTAACTGGACGCTGGCGACAAATCCGGATATTCTCACCTCGGCATTTTGCGTTGCATATGGAGATGTTCTAACTTTCAATAGCGAGTACTATGCGTATGGAGATGGAAACTTACACGTGAAACTCTATCGCGGGACCGTTAATCCAGTTGATCTAAATCCAGCCCTAGTTCTTGAATATGATACAGCAACTGAAATTCTTTATGCTTGGTACGATCCGTTCACTAAATTACTCTGGGGGACAGACGGAAGCAATCTTTACATATATACTGACACTGGAGCAGTACTCGTAACCTACCAATTGCCAGTTCAAATGGGTCCTTGTAATTTTTACTCTTCGCGGGCCGGTCCGTTGTTGGCAATTAGTGCTTTTAGCGCACCGTGTAGTGTATATGTATATCAATTAGAAGATTTAGTAAGCATTGTGCAGTATGGAAATACAATAAGTCTAGACTTTGCCGGAAACCCGTTGGGAACTGTTAGTGCCGTAGCAATAAGTGCCAACAATGTGGTTATTTCACATACAACTTTAAATCAGGCTACTATTATATCAACGTATACATATAGTAATGGTCAATATCAGTGTACTAACGATTTTCCTTTTAGTCCAAGTCTCACTATTCTTGGGCAAGCACTGGACACAAATACAGCGATCTACAACGCTACGACTAATGATGGACCCTATATAATATTTGAGACTGCAGGTGTATATGAAAACTTTGCTACTACCTCGGTGATTATTAATAATCCGGATTATGGATCAATAGCCTGTTTCGCAGACTATGTTTATCTGGGAAATTCTTATCCTGATCGACCAGTGTTTTATCAAGGCAATATATCAACTGTAACAACATCTACGGTGTGGACTCAATTCGGATCCGCTCAACAAGACAATTACGCCCTTATCAGACTTACGCATTATATACAAGGAAATACAGAACTTATGGTAGCTCTTGGACAGAATCAGACCACTGGAAATTTTGCCATAATGTGTAATAGCAGTGGTAGTGAGAGTGGACCCCCTACTACGGATTTTATTACTGTTAGCCCCGATTTTTCTATATCATACGTAAATACAAGTATCAGTGTAGATAACCTCGGCTATGTGTGGATTTGCGCTGGCAATCAAGTCTATAAAGTGGATCAGCTTCCAGAAATACTATTAACTGCTCCATATTTAAATTGGTCAACGATAACCCTTTCAAGTCCATTATTTAGTCTTGCTGGAATAACGACTACCCAAATTAGTTCTGTAACCTTTGACAATAATGGCGGATTATGGGCGTTATTCAATAGTTCTATATATTCAACACAACTAATTGATGGAACGTATGTAATGACATTGTTTGTTGAAGTAGCAGAAGAGCAAGGGCAAACACAAATAATCTACATTCCTCCAGAGATAGCAACGACTGGTCAAACAGGAACGGTTATAAATACTATTAACAAGATGGACTACACAACAGGGGTGGTGCTTGCATCACAAAATGTTGATGTGAACCCAAATAGCGGAATCATGTATGATGAGACATCTGGTCAGTTAAGGAATTTAATAGCTCCAATCGTGGGATTTCTAGACACAACTACGTTGGCACAGCAAAATAGTATGACTTTAGACAATACTCAGACCGGTGTGGGTTATACTACAGATGCAATCATATCATATACGGTTACATACTCTCTAAACGGTGGCGACCTGCCTCGTCCAACGAAGAGTCCGCAAGTGGCTGGACAGCGGTTTATTTTAGCGTCGGCACCAACTCGTGGCGGGTATGTATTTGACGGATGGCTAGACAGTGTTTCGTCAAATATTTTGAACGCGGGAACGTGGTATACGATGCCGGCAGAGGCCGTCCTCTTTACTGCCCAGTGGACAGAGGAATATACCGTCACATATATTCTAAATGGGCCATCGGGTACTGCGCCAACACAACCCGACCAACAAGTGGGCGCTACATTTCCGCTGGCAACACTACAGACTTTTACAGGATATAATTTTCTCGGGTGGTTGGACAGTAAATCCGGAAACATTCTCAGTGGTGGCGCGACATACACGATGCCTGCCGAGAATGTCACCTTTACCGCACAATGGACATACATCATTACATATGATCTCGCAGGTGGATCTCCTCAAAGTTCTCCAGAGACAGTTACTGCGCTTCAAGAGTTCACTCTACCTGTTATGCCCACTAAAGACACATTTACATTTTATGGATGGCAGTTGGGACCACAAGTGCTTCCAGCCTCGTACGCGTATACGATGCCGTCGGCACCCACCGCGGGCCCGCTTACATTTACAGCAGTATGGACCCCGCCACCGCCCGTGCCTCCGACGCCTCCTGCTCCTCCTGCGACATTCAACCAATACTACTCGTTTCTGGGAAATTATGAAGTAACAGCAATGGGATACTTGTATTCTAGTATTGGGGCGTCCGCTCTTACTGCGCCGACATTGGAGCTTTCCTTTCCGATAGTGGATAGTGGTGGAAATCCAGTCGTTGGACTGGGCTTATTTTATGATCCAATCATGTCGTCGTATTGGCTGATGACCGAAACATATGTGTATCTGTATAATGCTCAGGGACAATATGTGGCCGAGAGCATTCCATATAGTTTTCTTAGAGGCGCCAGTTTCTTTCCGTCGGCAACAGATCCGCAAGGACAAATAGTTGCAGGAAAACTGGTTGTTTGGACTGGGACATCGCCTGCCGTTGCTTATGTTTTTTCACAAAGCGGAAATACAATTTACGTCAGCGAGCCGATCACAAAGAACTACGCAGGAGCAACTTTTACGATACTCACTGCCGGAGCGTGTGATACCAATTGTCTCGTGCTTATGGAGGGCTCTGTGGCGACGGTCTATAGCAGTGAGCCGACAGGATATGTGGCGTCGTGGGACCTAACTCTTTCGGGACTAGCCGATGTGGCATCTATAAGTGTTGATGATACGTACGATACGCTTTATGTGTGTGGAAATACGCCGTCGGGAAATTCTACAGTGACTTCATACAATCTTTCACTAGGAAATATACTTGCTACTTCATCAACAACTGGAGTAAATACTATGGTATTTGACCAAGCAACAAGTCAGTTAAGATCTATGGAAGCGTCAAGCTCTATTGGATTTTTAGGACTATCAACGCTGACAGCAGTATTTACAGCGAGTTTAGCGCCCCACGCTCCAACGTCATTTGGATATTCAACATCACCGACAGTACCCCCGCCTGTGCCACCTGTAGAGCCTATATACGAATACTTTAGTTTCATCAACACAAGTCAGGCGTATTTATATCAAATGGTAATAGGGTCGGCACCCACGGTCCAGCCAACTCTTGTGATGTCATTTATACCCCTAGATGAAAATGGAAATCCAGTAGTAGCGTCCAATTTGTTTTACGATGCGATAAACCAGCGATTTTGGGCTGTCAATGACCAGTATATTTATGTATATCATCGCACTCAGCTTTTATTGGCATACGCAAATGTTCCAGACATAATTGATGCGACATTCTATCCAGCAATAGGCGGGCATAGTGCACAGGTAGTTGTATCTACTAATAACGATTACGTCCAGATCTGGAAGATTTTAGGAAGCACACTTCAATCTGTTAGCATAATTTCTCCAACTACTCGTATTGGTCTTGCGTGCGCTAGTAGAGATGCAACTACCCTAATAATGGGGTTCAATAACGTTGCTGGCGCAAATACATATGATATTGCGACATCTGCTGTAATAAATAGATATGATTTTACACAACAATCAGTAGTCTCAGCAATATCGCTAGATACTGTTGGTGGGTCGTTCTATGTTAATGTAGAGGGTGAAACATGGATGGCCTTAAACTATAGTTTGCTAACGGGAGATATTGAAGGCACTAATGTTGGTAGTTATCAATACTATAATATCATATTTGATACTCTATCGCAACGATTGATGCTATCAGCTGACAATAATGTATATAATCTACAAACTAAATCAATGGCCATAATTCGGATATACACATTTGCAAATACTCCACAAATGGTTGGATACTCAACGAGCAATACGCCTGCTCCGACACTATCTAGCACTATTACTTATGACCTTAACGGAGCGACCGGATATTTTCCACCCGAGACACACCCCGACGGTACATTATTCACTGTACAGGGATATGGACCCCTTCCTGCCGGATTTAATTTTGTGAACTGGCTCTTTGGCTCCGAGGCGGTCGGTTCATATGTGTGGTGGCCTATGCCGACGGGCGGTGGCGCATTGGTTGCCCAGTGGACCTATGATATTACGTACGATTTGGCTGGCGGGACATCGCCGACACCAATTATACAAGCTCCAGTTTCTGCAGGCATCACATTTACTGTATCTTCAACGGTTCCAACTAAAACCGATTATATATTTGCAGGATGGACCAACGGAACAACCATATATCAAGCAGGATCTCCGTATCCGATGCCTGTTGCGCCAACTGCACAACCAGTTACTCTAACGGCCACGTGGTCTGATACTCTCGCAACTGCCACGTTTAATCTAAACGGTGCGCCGTGGACGGGGACATCGGGAACTACTTTTCCAAATATTGTAGTAGATGCAGGGACCAGTTTTACAATGTGGGCATATGCAACGGCACCTCTAAATGTGCCATTGCCCGTCGGATACATCATGGGTATTGAGGTTCCGCAGGTAACTGGTTGGAATGATACAGCAACCACATATGTGCAGGGTACTTCGTATAATATGCCCCAACAAGGCGTCAATTTTACGGCGATATGGCTGTACACTGTGACATATGTTATGGCCGGTGGAACATCGCCGACACCAACACAAGTGCCGGTTCTTTCTGGCGCTACATTTGTGGTTGCGCTACCCCCCACCAGACCCGATTTTATATTTGCAGGATGGACCGACGGAACAACCATATATCAAGCAGGATCTACGTATCCGATGCTTGTTGCCCCCCATGCCGTGCCAGTTATTCTAACGGCCACATGGACGGCAGTTCCAGATACATATGCGGTTGTAGATATGTCAATAGATTCAACACAGGGTGTTTTCTTTTGTATTTTGGATAGATACAGAAATGGTCAATTTGTATCGTCAAGACTACAAGTGCGCGGTATTCAAAATGGAGACATAGGTGATGAGATACCGGCGTCGGTCACCCCAATAAATACTATAATCTACGACTCTTTAATATATGATCTAGTTCAAGCAAGTACAACCGCTGTCAATAATGTTGAAAAACTACACCCTGCAGACTTAGTGCAGATAGAGGACTATACATTGCCGTGTGTATTACTCGGCTTTGTTTCTGCCGAACGAGTAATACCTCCTGCGCCAGAACCCGAACCGTGGGCTACTCTACCAGAGATTGATTTTCAGGTGCTTACGGTTGAAGAAGGCATCTGCCAAATCAGTCCAGATTTTTTCAGGATTAATACGGCCTGCATGTCGCTTGCGGATGTCAAGGAAGCAATTGATACCGCATCCAGAGACGGCTCGTATATACCGCAGTCGCTGGACGACAGTCCGCGCACGCTCTTCGGCGGGCAACGCGCCGTTATTAGTGGAACGGCTCGCGGATACATGTCTGACGACGACGATGTTGATAGTATAAACTCTGAATAATATAAAAAGAAAAGATACTGTAATAAATGGCCAATCATATATTCAAAGCCCGCAAATTCGGACAGGAGAAAATATATACCAAGGACGTAGACCAACTCAATCTACTAACGAAACTGTTCTCTGAGCAGATATCAAGTCGCATTCGCGGAAATTCACAGGAAACGTTCAAACCGCTCGCAAAGACCTCGGTTGAAAACTATGTCAGAAAACTCAACCGGCTCTCTACTCTCGTGCAAGACAAGGGGTGGACTGGCGACCCGAGCTTCCTCCTTAAATTTGACGATGTCAAGAACGCGCTCATCAACTCGGGGCTTGAGAGCCCCAAGGACTACATCTCGCCAATTATTAAACTGCTGAAACATATGAACCTTGACAACGACATCATCTCCCAGTACCAGCATCTGCTCTCGGACTTTAAAGCCGAAGAGACGCACAAGCGGGGCGACAATCTCGGGTCAAAGAAGCAGGAAGAACTCAGTATGCCCGTCGCCGACATTAACCGCAAAATAGACGCATATACGCCCCAAGACGATACGCAACTGGTGTTCAAGATGCTGTGCATGATGTACTTCCAGAATTCCTTTACCCCGCGCCTTGAAGACATTCCGCTGATGAAGCTTGTTAATACCAAGAAGAAACCCAATTCAATGAGCAAGGATTTTAATTATATCACGACCACGGGCGACAACGGAGTTCTCAAGGTCAAAGACATCATTATGAATAACTATAAATCCAAGGAGACATATGGGCAGGTGCGGTTTCCGATTAACGAGAAGGTGGCGAGAGTGATGAACAGCTACCTCTCGGAGTTCAAGAAACAGAACGGAGACTACCTAATTCTGAATAGCAAGACCCAGCCCTACCTCATCCAGACATTCTCGGCTCTGCTCGCAGATGCGACCCAAACAATACTTGGTAAACCGCTCAATGTCAACACGATCCGGCGCTTGAAGATCACCGACTTTTACCGCTCGGGCACACGCACAATCAACGAAGAAGAAGACAACGCGCGACAGTACCTCCACAACGCCTCAACTCATAAACAGTATTTGAGTGTGAACTTTAAGGAGTAGGATACGCCTTGAGTTAATAAAGTCTATCTATTATTATAATAATAGATCATAAGAATAATTAATGCCTGTAATAAATGGAAGAAACTAATCTTAAAAAGTTAGTTAAACTTGTCAACACGCCAACAGAAGAGGGAGGTGCGTTTTTGAAAACGGCAAAACCAGAACACATAGATTTTCTATGCCACATGTTAAAGTCATATAAGCAACACGCACCCGATGAAATCAAAAATCATGTTGCTTATATCCTTAAAAGTAAAACTGCGCGCATAGCAAAAATGCGTATGCTTAAAGCACACAACGAGACAGGAGGTGGATTTTTTGACTTTCTTAAATCCACGGGGTCGTCCGTTCTTAACGGAGCAAAGGCGATCGGGAGTTCAATTGCCAGCACTGTAGGGTCATTCTACGATAAGGCAGTGCCGTATGCCCAAAAAGGACTAGAGATGGCTAAACCGTATGTTAAGAAGTATGCGCCAGAGGCGGTTGCGTATGGCGTGAGCCACATTCCAATCGTAGGACCAAGCATCGCACCCTTGGCAAAGATGGGAACAAACTGGTTTGTCAATAAGTTCTTCTAATTATGCCTTGGTTGATCTATTATTATAATAATAGATAATATAAAATCATATAAAAGCAATATAAAAGCATATAAAATCATCATTCAAGCAATATACACTATAGTATAGCATTTGAATATAACGTTATATTTCAAGGGTATAACAGGTTGTATATTGATTAATCAATGATTTTATATGATTTTATATTAACTAAATGCTGTATATTAACCGCTAAGTTAGAACCTACTGTGGTTGGGTTGCTGATGGAAGAACTTTGTTAGATCATTCAGCGCAAATAGCGTTAAAAGCACGGCGCAATTATCCGAGTTGCCGAGAAAGCCTGACCCGTTGGTTTTGAACAGGTTCTGAACTTCACTGCGAGTTAAATTGTGCAGAATACAGAACAGCGAGGACCATCGCCCACAGTCTGAAACCTTCTTGCCCCCCTGATAATCTATCATGTTGCTCTCGTAATTTGTGCCTGCAAGTAGTGCCGATAAATACTTAGGAATCTGCTGGTCATATGGCGTGAACTGTAATTCGGTGTCCGGATTTGGAATGCCGTACGGGTCGGCATATCTAATTTTACCTGTCTTGTCGTTGCGCGTAATCGCCACGAAATGGCCCGTGGTGCGCGACGATGTTTGGTACATAACAATACAGTAGTTCTCTTTTCCGAGCAATTGGTCAATTGTTTTATATTTACTGAGTTCTGAATATACTACTGGCGGTTTTCCGACTAGTTTAATGATCTCCTGCCCCGAGAGATCGCGGTCCTTGTAGAAGAGCGTCATTTTTTCCAACGACATTTATTAGAAGAAATTATTAATAAAAATCCTATTAATAAATGTCAAATCAAGATGTATCTGGAGGAGTATATTTTACTAAACGCAAAGCCCCTGCGAAAAAGGCAACTCAAAAAGAGCCAGCTAAGCGACTAAAAAAGGCAAAGGCGCCAGTCGTTTTTCACCAATCTAAATTAACGGCGCCATTGCGTGCGCTTTCTCTCGGTCCCGAAGGTCTGCCCACGGTTGAAGAACTTATGGCCAATCCACGGCTACTGGTTAAAGCATCTGAACCAGTCCAGAAACAGCTCCTTGCTAAAATACAAGGACGATCTGCCGAAGAAGCTCAGGGGCGGTACGCACAGGCGATACTACCCCGGCAGTTGGAGGGACTTAGACAGGAACAGGTGCAGGGTCGCCTTGAAGCACGCGCAAATACGCAAGACGCGCTCGACCATCTCAATATGCTTCGGCAGTCTGTACGGGATACGGGTCCGCAACTTGCGAATTATCTCGCACCTCGCCTTGACGCGCTAGAACAGCTTCTTGCTAATGTGCAGACGCACCCGGCTCCTCTTGCTGTTAACGATTTGAGTTCTTATGCTGGCGTATTTGCCGATGTAAATCGCCCCACGGGTGCCGAGATGCAGGGTCTCACAAAACAGGCGCTAGCCGGTTATGCTAGGGCACGTGGAATGACGGGCTATAGTGCACTTAGCAAGGGGATGCTTATCAATAAGATTGAGAATGAAACACCCACCGGTATTGTCGCATCTGGTCTAAAAACTAAAGGGGGAAAATTCGCCCTTCCGACTGGCACCAATCCAACAGGAACGCCCGTCGGCGGTGATCTGAGCGGTTACGCTGTACGCACGCACGGTAGGTATGTTGCACCCCCCACGATTGACGGAGTTGTACACGGTGGCGGTGTTATGGATTTTCTGAAAATGCCGAGTCTCGCAATAGATTTTTTGGATAAAATTAAAAAGGGGCTTGACGGAGGCGCATTGAGCGATGCCGATACTAAAGCAATTCAGCAACAGGCTCACGGGGTGCACGGAGGCGGGTTCCTTGGAGACTTGTTAAAGGGTGTCGCCCGAGTGGCTCTGCCCGCCCTGCTTCCGATGGCCACGCCGTTTCTAGGCCCGCTGGCCCCGATTGCCGGCGCCGTTCTGCCCCATCTGCTCGGTGGCGGTCTTGCAGATAATTTAACTATTGCCAAGAGAAAGAAACATCTCAAGACGTTTGTTGACCTTCTCCAGCGCTCGCAAGGCGGGGCGCTCAATGATGACGAAAAGAAAAAACTGGACGCCTATACCGGTGGCGGATTGTTCGGAGACATCTTCAAGACGATCGCTAAAGTTGCACTGCCGGCCCTGCTTCCAGCAGTTGCCCCGATGCTCGGTCCGCTGGCCCCGATTGCCGGCGCCGTTCTGCCCCACCTGCTCGGCGGAAAACTCAAGGGAAAACACGTACAGGAAGTCCAGAATGGCGTCAATATTAAAAAGCACTTCAAGAAATTTATGAGTCTGGCGCGCACCATCCAAAAAGGCGGTACATTGTCGCCCGCAATGAATAAGAAGTTCAACGACTATCGGCAACTCAATGCGGGCGGGTTCTTCGGCGATGCGTGGAATTCTATTAAGAGGGGTGCGTCGTGGGCCGGCAACAAGATTATGGACAATCTGCCTGCTATCATTGAACACGCGCCTAAGGCAATTGAACTTGTAAAAGGACTAATGAAGTAGAGTTAATTTATAATAAAAAAAAGCGTATAATAAATGTCTGTAGTCTTGAATGATTTTAATGCTACTCCAATGACAAATATGGCAAACGGGGTGAGTCTGCCTTTAACCGGCCTTGCCGTGGGTGGGTGGAACTACGGGTGGCCCTACACGGCCGAAAACAGAATGGCATTGGGTGCCGACCGACCCAACTTTATGATGCGTCAACAGGGATACTCCACACCTGCCGAGAACGCGATTAGTTCGGCGTCGTGGCCCGCTCCAAAACGGAAAATCAAAGCATCGTGGCAGAACTCGGGCGTCGGAGGAATGATGCCCCTACTCAAGCCGTCTATTAACAACCCAACGGTTTCAAAGAGTCTTCGGTACACCAAGGAAGAATACCAAAAACAGGTTTCTCCTGTGGATATCTTAAAGCACATTCAAACGCGCGAGGAAGTCGCCTTTTCACGCAAGGGCCAAACAATCCGCGGTGCCGATATGGTCAATGGAAAACTCACGCCAGTCACCTTTCCGACCAGTGGCGTCTATCAGTACGGCGCGCCCGCTGGATGGATTGAGAGCAAGCCCAATCTCCTGCCGTTCCGCGGTACAGCCCTGCCTACTCGTTAACTCCTTCGGAGCCCGCTTTGCGGTTAACTCCTTCGGAGCCCGCTTTGCGGTTAAACTCCACGATTTATTACTATTAATAAATCCTAACTCCTTCGGACGGTTAAGTTAAAAGATAGCACCCAACGCATCGCCGAAGAACCCTCCCCCTTCAGCCTTTCCTGCCGTCATGGACCCCGCAGTAACGGATCCGCCTTTCTTGGCGCGTTTACGAGGAGCCTTGCCTTTCTTCGCTTTTCCGCCCATAAGAGACCCGAGCAGATCGCCGATAATACCTCCCCCTTCGGCCTTTCCTGCAGTAACGGCTCCGCCCTTCGCTTTATGACTGCGCCACATCGTGGCAATTGCCTTGATTGTCTGCGGGGGGGTCATACCCTTAAACTGCGCATCGTGGTAGTGTGCCTTTACAAACTGTTGATAAGCACCCATTTACTAAAGGGATTTTTTATTAATTTCATTATAATAAATGGCAAAAACTCTTGGTGGATCTATTTCCGTCAAAGATCTAAAAGGGCTACTCAATGCAAGTTATGCCGAGAAACCCGAAGTTGGTGACTGGCTTCTTGACAGTGGAATCAGCGGTCCAACCGCAAAGGTCTACCACAACCCAAAAAATGGCAAGGTGGCGGTCCTTCATCGTGGCACGCCGGCAACGGACGCAAAGGACTGGCTCAATAATATAACATATGCCGTCAAAGGCACCAAGGGATACATGAAGACAAAGCGTTTTCTTGCGAGCAAAAGGGTGCAGGACCTTGCCGAGCAGAAATACGGAACCAAAAAGATGATTACGGCGGGTCATTCACAGGGAAGCTTGCTTTCTGAACTACTCGGGAAGAATGGATACGAGACCATCACATTGAATAAGGCAACGCGTCCACTCAGCAACGTGCGCGGTCCGCACCAATACGATATCCGGAGCAGTGCCGATGTTGTCAGCGCACTCAATCCGTTCCAGAAGAAAACGGACCGAGAAATCACAATACCGCGCAAGGGCCTAAATCCGCTCGCCGAGCATTCAATAGACATTCTGGACCGGCTCAACCCCGAGCAGGAAATCGGGCGCCCCGACGAGGTCGGTGCCGGTCTCATGGACACGTTGAAGAAGGGGGTCAGCACATTTATGAATATCGTTCCAATACGCAATGATTTCTCAACATCCGACAAGGCATTTATGTCCACATACGGCAACTGGAACATCAAAACACTCACAGTTATCCGCACACCCGTATCGGCATATATCACAAAGTTTCTCAACGCGCTCTCGCTCGGAGAACTGGAAGCAACCAAACAACGCATCGGATACGACAAGCTCTTCCATCTCGCGATGATCGGCACGCTCCAAGCGCCCAATGACTACACGCCTAACAAACAATTTATAACCGAGCGCAATGACACGGTACGTGTCCGAACATTTGAGAAGAGCGATGTCGGGGGCAATACCGAGCAGATGAACATTCCTGTTCCGGAAGGATCGTCTATTACACTCAACAAGATGTTTGATGTTGCCATACGCAATGCAGGGAAAAAGTTCTGGGAATACGACCCGTTTTCAAACAACTGTCAGGACTTCCTTATCCAACTGCTAAGCAAGTCCAATCTGCTGACGCCCGAGGTATCCACGTTTATCAAACAGAAGCTGATGACCATCGCACAGACACTAGACAAAAAGAACCCATACACAACCAGCATCTCGCGCGGGCTCATTGGCATATCTGCACGTCTCCGCGCTCTGACTGGCAAGGGATTAGAGGAGGACGACGGCGATACACCAAAAGGTGGCGATTTAACGGGTTTTTTTGGTCCAATACAGGAGGCTATAAAAGATATAGTGCATTTTAATGTGCAACATAGCGGTTAACGCCGAATAAATGCAAGTCGGCACGTCCAGTTAGTCTCCGGAGGGATCATAAAGTCTTCTTGGGTACCGTCTTCAAACTGTGCGACTACCTTGACGTCAATCAGTTGAACCGGTAGTGGATTGCTCAACGTCAGAGGTTGTAGATAAGTAGGCTGATAATATAACGGGCTGGTTTGATCAATTTGCGGAAAATCCACGTCCATTATAGTCTGGTTCTGTAAATCACCGCCATATATACTACCAATGACGCTGAGAGATGATGATTGGATAATGAGTTTATCGTAGCGCTTTGCAGGAGGTATTACCGGTGCTACCGCCGGATCGCCAGTAGTAGGAGGAGGAGGAGTAGGAGGAAACTGAATCATCTGTGATATATCAAATTTTGATTTCGTGACAGCAACCGAATATTCGGATGCCTTGTTCACGAGAGGAAAGACCAAAGACTGTATATAATGGGCCTTGATAGAATCGGTCTTGCTTTTATTATACATATTGATGTTGTAATACACGACTAGTTTTGAACTAAAATCCGTCATTTATTATACACAATTATTTTAAATTTCAGATAATACCAGTTGCCGGATCATATGCCCGATCTTCTCGTCTAGCGTCGTTATCTCTTCTGTCCGCAGTAAGGTCATCTCGCTCTCGCGGAAATGGCACCCGAGCGCCTTATTCTTATCCCACGCGTGAAAGGCAAGACTGTCCCGCGGGTAGTACAGGTATCCCCTCATTCCAACACATCCAGCAAATGCCGACGGCCCAATATGCACGCAACTATTCGGAATTATCAGGTTGCCAACCAGAGACGCGCACCCGTGGAACGCAAACTCGCCGATGCGCGTTATGCCAGACGGCAGGTTAAGATGGCCCGACAATGCCGTACACTTGAGAAATGCGCCGGCACCAATAATTTTGACTTTTTCAGAGAACTTTACACTCGTCATATTCACACACTCCATAAACATGTTGACAGGAACCTTCTCTTGGTCTATTTCAGCACTGAGAACCTTCAGTTTCTCGTCTTGCGTCAGCTCGTACGGTTTCTCCGTCCCCGAATTCAGCGTCAGGATTTCGTTGTCAGTCAGTGTAATGATCATCATTTATAATATACAGATTTTTTTAATTTAGAAATTTGTAATTAATTACAAATTAGGTTAAATTATTTACTGCTTGATTTGACTGCCCAGCCCTTGGTATATATCTTCTTGGGGTTGAGCATGTCGGAGTGTTTAACGATCGTCTCAACCAACTCGTGTTTCCGCAACTTGGAGTAGATGATCCGCGTCTTTGCGTTGATCGCACGCACAATGTCCTTTAGTTGAGAGACGGTCAAGGTGCGCAAATGGGTCCGGTATTCATCGGAGTTCATTTATTATAGTTAATTTTTAATACTTTCTTGTAATTAATTACAAGATCAAACAACAACCTCAACAACCTTTAATTTCAATCCAACGATGGCCTTGCGTATATCAACAATCGTCTTACCTTCCTTATCATTGACACGAAAACGCTCGTTATAATATACCTTGACGAATGCATTGGTAGAAAACAGCTCTTCAATGTCTTTTTTACTCTTAGATTTATCTTCTCTGGAGAGTAACTCATAATACGAACTTCCTTTAAACAAGTCCATAAAACTGGCAAGAGAAAAGACACCGTCGCCGGTCTTCTTCTGTGCCTTCTTTTCGTCAGCATCCATATTATCAAATGCTTCGGTTATAAAGTCAAGCAATTGAATGCCACGGCTCAGATAGACATTACTAACATCTTGGATCTTCTTAGGAATTGAGACATCAAGAGCTACAGAGTTTTTTAATAGAATATCCTTCAATATATTAAAATAAATCGGAGCATATTCCTGTTTCCACGCTGGAGTTGTATATAACGAATTCTGCTCATATATTCTATTTTCATTGTCTATTTCCGATACATCTGTTGTATAAGTGCTTTCAAATGGAATTAGAGCAACCCGCCGTACTTCTGCCTTACTTGGTTCTTCCAACCAGTTGAGTTTTGGATTACATTCCATAAACAGCGTTCCGCATAAATTTGTCACCGTGTCATTTGAAAAACACTGTCTTGCCGAAATGCCTTCTCCGCCAGTCATTTCCTTAACTTGAGCATTATCAAGCCGTTTTTTAGCAGATGGTTCTTTGCTATACAGAAAACGCTTATTGCTACATTGCGCAAGTTCGGTATTTGCGCCTGCCTTCTTAGCGTCGGTCAATAGATGAACCGGAACATTATATGCATAATCACCAAACATTTTAGACCCAAGGCCATCACACAGAATTCCTTTTCCGTTACCGCCTGTACCGTTAAGAATGATAAACTTCTGACTATTGATTCCGATTAAAGTTCGGGCAAGTGTTTCGGTAAAAAATTTGATGATGTCGTCATCATGTAAGATTTCTTTAATAAGGCTGTTAAGACATTGGTTTTTAACGGCATCGGTTGCCTCGCTTTCTACCCAGTCATATCCAACGCTAAGAGTCATATAATCGTGCGATTTATAAGTGCGAAATGCTCTGACGCCTTCAGTAAAATCCCACACGCCGTTATTAAATCCAACAAGATAAGGATTAGCATCAAATTTCAGTTTCTCATTAACAAAATACGCGGACGCATATTCAACGCCCTGCTTCTGAAAATTAACCTTTGTCATATCAACCAAGAGTTTCTTAATAGCCTTCCGCTTCTCGTCTTTATCGTCTAAGTCTGCCATATCTCCCAGAACTTTCTGTATAACCGGATTTACATTGTCATAAAACGCGTTAATAAGCCCATTGATTTTAGAATCTAATTTAATCCATCGCCCAATCGGCGTAAGAGCATACCAGTTTCCAGAGTTATATACGAATTTATCTTTACAGAGACTATAGAATATTTTACCAACGCGCACATTGCCACCGCCAACCGCAAATTTTCTATGCCCGTGGATTTTAATGTCGGAAATAATATCCAGCGTATTCGGAGCATCATATGATTTTGCCATATTTATTAACGCTCCAATAGATGCTATATGTTCTGAGTTCTGGAAACGGTTTCTGCATTCAGCCTCGCTAGATCTATAGTTTATACTGCTCCATTTACAAAACAGATTCTCATATATTTTTCCAGCTGGTAGAATATAACACATCTTGCCCCAACCGTTGTAAGTCTGGTTTTCTTCGGTACACAAGTTCATAAGAGACTGCCAAACCGTAGGATTAAGAACATCGTCAATTTCTTCAACTTCGTTATAGTCGTCTTGGTATGCGATCAAATCATAGTCAAGAGTTCTATTTTCCTTCATTTTATTAATTAGTTTTTGGATACAAGTCATAGGTACAAACATGTTCTTCTCGGCATTTGGAAAATAGATACTTGCGTCAATCATCTCGTAAATCATTGCCTTCAGGTCTACATCATCAAACATTTTTCCACTAACATTTTCAAAAAGCATAATCTTGTTTCCAAGCAATGGAGTTAAGTCATCAACACATTTAAAAAACCAATGGATCTTGTTGCTGTTACTCAAGGTAATGAACCCTCGCTCTTTAATAAACCATGGCAGATTATCAACCATGACATTATCATCAAAATCAATAATGTAAAATCGTTCTGGCAACTCCTTATAAATAGGCGTTCCGTCTTTTTTGAAAGGCGATGTTGTGGTGTAATTTGTAAAGAATTGGTATGCATTGGGCGACCATTCAGTCAACCGTTCTTCCTTTAACTCGTCGGCGTCATACAGAGCATTATACTTAGCCCAAGTCTCAATGTGTTCTTTTTTATTAGTTTTCTTGTTTCTAACAACCCGCAGAGTTTTCATTTTACAATTTAATATAGAACCCAACACACTTTTAGGCTCAATTATATAATTTCTCATATCGCGTCCAATCATTGAAATAGGCAGATTTCCTAAATTTTTTCCGTTCATTTATTAGAAAGGTTTTTTTATTTTTTTTATTTAATTCGGTGGGTTTTTTTTAAATCAGTATTTAAAAAAATAAAATCATTATAAAAAATAAAAACCTTGTATAATAAATGAACGGAATTAAAGATCACATCTTAAATCTTATAAATACGGTGGATGTTAAAAAATTATCGTTAAAAGAAGGGTGCGGACGCATTACGATAATGATAAATCCAGAGAAAGTAGTACCAGAAAAACCAGAGCCTAAAAAGCGCGGTCGGAAACCAATGGATCCATCGTTACAAGAAAAACCAGAGCCTAAAAAGCGCGGTCGGAAACCAATGGATCCATCATTAAAAGAAAAACCAGAGCCTAAAAAGCGCGGTCGGAAACCAATAGATCCAGAGCTGAAAATTGAACGCAACAGAGTTCGTGCAAGGCTTTACAAGAGACAGAAACGGTTAGAGTTTTTACAGAGTATTACGACTACATAAATTTATCATCATTTTAAAATGATGATGTTTTTCGTTTAGAAAGTTGCCCATAATTTGCCCAGCGTTGCCCATCTGGGAACCCCGTTTATTGCCTTTTTTAACTAATTTAATAGACAACAGGCTTATTAATATTTTATGGGCAACTTTTTACACTTTTTTAAAAACTACAGTGCCTATATATGCAATAATATGATGATTTGCTGTATTTTCAATTCTATAATCTTATAAGTTTCAAAAAAAGTGTAAAAAGTTGCCCATAAAATATTAGTAAGTCATAATAAGGTTAAATTAACTAAAAAACGGTAAAAATCACTTGCCCATTATGGGCAACTATGGGAAAATTATGGGCAACTTTCTAAACGAAATTTATCATTATTTTAAAATGATGATGTTTTTCGTTTGGGATTGTTGGGGGGCTTGACGAGTAACTTGTAATTAATTACAAGTTTTTAAAAAAAACCTAAATGATGCTGTGGCGGGGAGGAGTGAAATTAACAACGGGGGCTATATGTTGGGGTATGGGGATGGGCTCTGAAATGATGGGCGTAGTTTCTGTTGGAGGAGTAAAAGTGCTTACGAATGTGGTTGAATCTGGAGTTGTGGGAGAGTTGCGTTTCATGATAACTTCTGCACCCCAGCACTTGCTGTATTTAACATGTCCGATGATTGAGAGGATCAGAGAGCTGATACCGGCGATTATGGCCGTTATGACAATTGGATCGCTCATTTATTAAGAGCCTTTTTAAAATCGCATACCGCCCATAAAGAAACTGGATTTGGGTCTGGGTTTTGAGTCGGCCTTGCGGTTAACCGCTACGCGGGCTCCTTCGGAGTTAACTCCTTCGGAGTCGGCCTTGCGGGTAACTACTGCTTTCGGTTCTTCTACAACTGTATCGTCGCTGAAATCGTCGTCACGATCTGACAGGGGAGGTGGAGGTTGTTCTTTACGGGGTTTCCGCGCCTTCAAAGTTCTTGGAGTAGAACAGGCTTCTGAGCATACGGAGTTGGATACGGAGGAGTTCGATACGGAGTTGGATACGGAGGAGTTATCTTCCGAGGTGTATGACGCTTCAGAACAGGACGGGAACAGGGTAGAACTAATAACGCTTTCTGTGTCGTTATCAGCTTGCTCCTTGAGCCGTTGTCGGGACTGTTGTTTAGATTTGCGACCTTGCTCGCGTATTTTCTCCAGCTTTTCAGGCTCGTTTTCAACTATATTTCTGTATCTTTCTAGTTGTTTCTTGCTTTTGATTTGTTGTTTCTCTTCTTTTAATTTGAAGGCGTGAACAACTTCCTTAGGGACGGAGGTGTCCAGAACGCGTCGTTCGTTGTAATACTTCTCCAGCAGTTCTCGCTCTCGGGGGCATTTGAGATTAATGCGAAGTGTTGCCTTTTGGGGTTTTTTCTCTGTCTCATCCATTTATAACCGGCCTTTTTATTTTATAAAATATAATATGTATAGTCGGGACTATAGAATTTCACGAAATTTCGTGAAATTTGTCAGGCAGTTTTATAAAATATAATAAAAAAGCCTATAATAAATGCCGACTTCTCAAAGCAAGTCCAGTAGCACCAATGCACCGCTTGGTGCCAATGCAATCTTTACATCGCCAATAGAGAATGTACTAAATTATACGGGAGCTGATATCTCCTTGTATTCAGACACGCCGTGTGTCATCAGGATCTTCGGATCGGCCGTTCCAACAGTAGCGGGTTCGGCAGGGTGGCAGGAGGTCTATATAAGTCCGGTTACTATACCTAATCAGGGGTTCTCGGCAACGTACCTAACCTTCTACCCCTACTCGTATCTAACCATAACAAACCAGTCTGCTACACCGCAGACGATTCTTCAAGTGGCCCACATCTTCCGCGTCCATTCGCATATTATGGAGACTACTTCCGCGTCCTTACAAATATCAGATGTGAATGTACGCGACGGTTACGGGACCGCTATTTCCAGCACACCTGCGTCTGGGGGACACGTCGGGCTTGACGTCAATGTTGTCAACAGCATTACAGCAGACGTATCGATCAATAACACCGTCCTGACAGCTCTCGTGGACGTGGGGGGGAGTGCGATATCGCTTGGACAGCGGAATAAGGACGCATCCTTTCCTGTAGTTATCGCAACGGATCAGGTTGTTAACGTGGCTGTAAGCGGGGGTGTAATAACAGATCTCCAAACAGTTGGTAGCGCGGGTATTACGCTTGGTGCCAAACTTGCGGATGTGTCGTTTCCGGTTGTCCTTGCGACCGACGCAGTAGTTGATGCGTATATTACGGGAGGCACGTCGGACAGCAATATCGTGACCATAAGCGGATCGGCAATCACGCTTGGTGCTAAAGCATCTGCCGGTTCTTTACCAGTCGTGCTTCCGACAGATCAGACAGTGCAAGTTTCTGTTACGGCTCCAATAGAGGTTCAAGGTGTAGTAGACACGAATATATCAACTATTGGGGGCACCGCATCGTCGGCAAGCAATCCGCTATTTGTTGAGCTGACCGATGGGGCAACGCCACTCGGAACAGCAATTAATCCGTTAGTTGTTTCTGCTATCCAGCAAGACGCGTGGAGCGTCGGCATTCTTGGGACGGCCGATACGAATATCGCAACACTTGGGGGCAACGCATTGTCTGTCATTAACCCGCTATTCGTGGAGCTGTCTAATGGGGCAAACCAAGTGGGAACAGCAATTAATCCACTCAATACGGCCGATACCAATCTGGCGACATGTATATCTGGCGGACTAGTTAATGTGAATGCGCAAGTACCCCAAT
>Ga0214919_10002736_pt1 | contig 27347 bp, 25 predicted proteins | sample LL1503_MetaG_FD_177994 | JGI IMG/M metagenome (GOLD analysis project Ga0214919, IMG submission 177994) | Freshwater microbial communities from Lake Lanier, Atlanta, Georgia, United States - LL-1503 | ecosystem: Environmental > Aquatic > Freshwater > Lake | place: USA: Georgia | collected...
TAGGTGTTATCTTAATGCTCATTTTGATATAATCTAAATCGACAAAACAACTAGCAAAAAATTCACCTTTTTTACTAGCCCAAAATTTGGAGATACTATTGGTAACTTTAAAGCAGTTCTCCCCTGTTATGATCACAGGCCCGCTAAATGAAGAGGCCTTAGACATACTTCCTATTGATCCAATAGAGTAACTAATGCCTATTTGTGAATACGCATTCATGGAAAAAAATATGAATAATATGAAAATTAATTTTCTCAAAGGAACTGACCGTTTATGATGTTTTTACTTTCCTCTTTATGATTGGAGATTAAATTTGAAAAATCTTCGTTTGATTTAAACCCAGAAGCATTGATTAAAGAATTAATAGGCAATTCAGCATTTAATGGATTGGTAAATTCATTCCAGAAATGAGCAAATCTGTATTTCTCGCATAAATCTTCAAAATTGAGATTATAGCTTTTTTGGGTAATTTGATTTAAAGCAGATGGCTCAATATTCAAAATATTTGCCATATGCATTTCACTTGCCGATTTGTGCAAGTAATAATGGTTCGTAAAGAAATGATGGTCAAATAAAAACTTGACCCTATTCTCATTTTTTATTAAGTTACGTATGTAAAATAATTTTAATGTGTTTAGTACTTTCATAATTCAAATTTTTAGAATTTCGGAAGGACAAGATTCACTATTTAAAAATATTTTGCAAATAGTCAGTGATAAATACAAAAATTCGAAGAAAACTTATATGAATCATTGTTTTTCAATGATTTATCAATGACAATAAAATATAATTTTAAAGAAAAAAAGGGATAAAAAGACAATAAAAATGTAAGATTTTCGATGCTAGGAAAAAGCTCTATGGTATGAATGGTTAGATGGTGCTAAAATGCACTAATAAAAGAAGAAAATAGGACAATTATAAAGAGTAGGTGCTGATGTTTTAGACGCTCAACTGTAAACAAAATATAAATTAAAATCAATATGTAAAAAGACCGAAAAGGGCAATTATCCAGCAATGGAATCAATTAAATCAGAAGGATTTCCGCCATGGAATTTCTTGAATGGCTTATATAAATGCTGCCTAGATGAAAAACCTACTTCCTTAGCCAAAGCGTCAATAGTGTAATTTAAGAATTTAGGATCATGAATAATATCAATAAAATACTCTACCCTATGCTTGTTAACTAAGTCATTAAATGTCATACTGTATTTATAATACACGTATTTATATAAATCATTACTTCCCACATTTAACGATTTAGCAAAATGCTCTAAAGAGGCTTCTGGATTGGTGAAATAAAAATGTGTGAAAAAACTATTTAAAAAATCAAGATCGTTGATAACAAATTCAGAATTTTTTCTAAAGGTATCTCCCAATAAAATTTTCATTGAAGATTTATTTAAAAATACAGGCCTATATAGAATAACAAATAAAATATATAAATACATTATAACCGAAATTGAATATCCAACTATATAATTATTTTTAAAAGCAGGAATTGGAAGATACATGGAAAGCATTAAAATTACCAGTAGGAAAATTGATATTGTCCATACTTTAATTTTATCAAAATAGATATTATTCATACCGAACTTACTTATTATCTTATACAAAAAATAAATAAAGGTAGAAAAGAATGAGAGAATCAATAATAATCTTAATACTTTAAAAAAGAGAGGCAATTGCAAGCTCTCAGATCTCACCACTACTAATGTTTGAGATTTTAAAGAGTTTACATAAGCTGGATTGAAAGTTTCATTATAATAAAATGAATAAATTGTTAATGAAATAAGTGAAAAAGTAATTAATGTTACCCATTTTCTAAAATTGGGGAAATATAATATACTAAATACATTCAAAAAAGAGGATGACACGAATGCCTTACATAAAATAATGTAAAAAACATACTTATTTGTATACAAATCTATGCTATGCATATAGGCAGCAAAACCCACGCATATTGCTATAATAGCAAAATTATATTTTAATAAGAAGGGTCTTTTAAACTTTACTAAAACATCAAAAAATACCAAAATGGACAATAAGAAAATTGCAAAAAATATTTTTTCTAAAAGCAAGTCCATAATTTATATTAAATTAAATATTTATATATAATTATATAAATTTCATGTAAGTTAAAATAAAATCTCGAATAAAGTCTATGGTACTTATAGAATAATGGGAATTTTAATTAAAAAAGGTGTTTGTTTAATTAAATATTACAAAATACAAATCTTGTTTAACGTTTGCGCTATCATACTTGAGGTGAAGTTGAGCAGAATTAATATCAATAAGCTGATATTTGTTAGTTATTGAGATATTAGTTATGCCATTTTTTGAATTTATAGTCAAATCTTTGATGGTAGGCATTAACCAAGTGCCTATTACCCCGTCACTATCGGTATAGGAACCATCTCGATTGAAGGTTTTTGTATACTTTTTTTGAGCAGTATTTAATTTTAAGACAGTCCCATTTTGAGTTAAAGAATCTATTCTCCAAGTATGCTTTGTATTTTGATAACTTCCAGAACCTGCTAGTAAATTCTTTTGAAAATCTAAATCTGAAACAACTTCTTGTTTTGCGCATGAAAAAATAGACATCATTATCATAAACATTGCTATCAATGTGATAAACCTAGTTGTATAAAATTTAAATGTTTTCATGGTTTCAATTATTTAAATAATTTTCGAGCATAAAAGAATCCAAAATTTATAAAACTATCTTTTGAAGTATTCGGGCTATTCCTTAATTGACCTGTACTTATATATCTTGAAGTTGGGTTAGAGAAATAAACAGCAGCATCTGGATCTGTTTTAGTTTTTGCTAAAATTTTTGCTACACTTGGGTATTCATCTGGACCTACATCATCTAAATAATCGGACATACTCTTATGCCATGTGAAAAATACACCCACACTATTAAATCGATTAATTTGATATTTTAATTTCAAATTTAAAAAATAACCCATCGCCATTAATGAATAAGGTGCTTTTAAACTGTCAACCAACTGGCCTCCTGTTCCTAATGGTTGTAAATTGTATAGCTTATTTTTATACATGCCCGTTGGAGTGAATGATATAAAATCAAAACCTACTCCAATAGATGGTCTAAAACGTTTAGCCTTTGTATACAATCTATTATCTACAAAGTCGAAATTGATGGCTGGCGAAATACCCAAAATTGAAGTAATGAAACTCATACCTCTAGCTATTTGCTCATTGTTTGCTGAATTATAATCTGCATTACTTAACTTAGAACTCATTATAGTTAAACTGGCACTTAAATTAGAATAAATGGTGTAGCCTACATTAACACCCATTAATATATTCATTTCATTGTTGAATAAATTAGGGTTACTTATAGTACCAGTAAATATTGTTCCTCCGCCTAATAATCCAACTTCAATTCTACTCTTTTGCGGTGTTTCTAATTTTTGAAACTGATTTTTAACTGAATCTAATTCTTTGGGTTTGGGTGGAACAGTATCTTTCTTCTCTTTTAATAGCTCCACTAATAATTTATGTTTTCTAAGATCTAATAAATAAGATTGGTATCCTATCTTAACCTCCGGTACCAGTTCATTATTAGTGCCCTGAATGTTCCTAATAGCATAATAGCCTATTCTTTTAGGAGAAGGAATATTTTTAGTAATAACTAATTTAGTATTATTTGCATCTATCTCTTGAGGATTAAACGTCAAAGCTGTATCCACTCTTGCCAAAGTGCTATCTCCTTTAAAATAGGTATAGGATATTATTGCCTTTGAATAGTTTGCCCTTTTATTGGTTGTTAAGGATATACTCTTCAATGGATCTTTGATTGTAATAGTATCTTGAAATAATGTGTTGGTTTCACCATTTTTAACAGCATACACATGTAGTGAATTAGATTCAATAGGGGCAGCTAAAAAAGGTTCAAGATCTAGTTTAGGAGAACTATAGTTTAATGTTTGATCGTATATGCTTTTTGCTACTTGGTCTTTCAAATCACTACCCCAATAATTCTGATCTAATTTAAAGGTTTTCTCAGAACCATAAATACCCATATTACCTGCATGCACTATGGTATCGGATATATTATCAATTAAGTAGTTCTTTACAAAACTATTTCCTTTTATGATAGCATTAAATCTAGTAAATACCTGGTCAACTCTACCATATAAAAAATTGGTAGAAATATTATAGTTCTTAAACCCATATACGTAGTTGCCTGCAAAAGTATTATTACTTATTTCTAATTTAATATGGTCGCTTTTTAAATCCTCAAAGTAAATGGCCGCATTGTTATCGGTAAATAAATTATTATTTAATCTAAATACCAAAAAAGTTGAATCTACACTAAAATTAAATGGCGGGTTAAGTACTTGTATTACCGATATTCTACCCACATTACTTGCAAAAATATTATCAGAAATATTTACACTATCTCTTCTCCACCCAAAATCAAATAATAAAGGCAACTGAAGGTTTTTAAATACAACATTAGATATACTAATAGCACTTGAATCAATATTCTTTATAACCAAGCCCCCGCCTTCCATATTTTTCTTTCCAAAGATTTCAATATTTTTTTGCGTACCATTCATATCAATACTACCCTCACACACAATTAAACCTTTATCTATTATTTCAATTTTTGCACCAGGTACCACTTCTAATTTGCCTGTAATTTTAATAACATCCTTAACTACGTGTAAACCAGCGGAGATTTTCAAATTTGTATAGCTTCCGGAAAGTGTATCGGCGGCAGGTCCAGCTGGGACCGCAGGAACAGTAGCAGCCACTGAAGGTTTTGGAGCGGTTGTGTTTTGAGCAAATATTTGCTTGTTAGTAAATATTGCAATAAATAATATGAAAATTATTCCTCTTTTCATTAATCAGTAATTTTATAAATGATAGGAGGAGATGTTCTAGTAGATCCGTCAATTAAGGACATGTTTACATTATCAAAAATAAGAAGGTCATTTTTCTTTAAACTGCCTAAAACTTTTTGGGTAGTAGATTGGAATAATTCTCCATAATTGCTCATATTCTCTTCTTCTTTTCCATTATGTATTTTCACAACCTTATAACTATTAATTCTTCCTGGGAAAAAGTTTAAATTGTTAATCTCTAAACTTGCCTCCAACCTTTCAGCCCCTAATAAATCCTTTACACTAATAGCATAGGTATTCATATTGTCTCCTTTTACCCTAACAATAGGATCTGGCAGCGGATTTACATAAATCTTTTTTTCAAATAATTGTTTTTTACCCTTATTTCTTACATCATAAAATTTTAATAAATAGTCGCCTGTTTTATTAAATAATATTTTATAGTTCTTGCCATTTTTTGTGATAGATACTTTAGGTGAAATTTCAATATCAAAATCCTGCCCTAATGCAAAATCAAAATCGCTTAGTAAAGTGTTATTCAACCCTACAAAAATATTTTCGGTATGTAGTGAGTTTATGATTTTCTTAAAAAGCTCGTCAAACACCTCGTCGGTTTTTGCAATGGCTTTCTGATCGGCTTGAATAATTTCTTCTGGCTTATATTCTTTTACCAATTCTTTTAATATGTATAATTTAGGATTGCCCTTAGAAAAATAAGTAGGTTCATACCCGATTTCAGCTAGCGCTGCTTCCTGGTATAACAATTGTTGCTTTGTTATTAATAACTTAATACGCTCCAATTGCATATAGCTAATTGCTGAAGGCTTATGCATGAACATATAATAATCCCATTCATCTACTTTCCCTTTGATAGAAGTTACTTTAGGCATAATGGGAATAACACTATCTAATGAAGATGTTGTGGTTAACTTATAAGGCGCTTTCTTTATAAACTCAGATAAATCAAATAAATCTTTTTCTACTAAAACTACCCCTTTATCGGAATGTAAAATTTCTTCAATTAGGTTTCTACTATTAAATTGTTTTAATAAGGTAGTTTTATTATTCGCAAATTCTTTATCCACATGGTCTAATACTCCACTCACCACTAAGAAGCTTTTTGCCAATCTTGATCTAATCTTCAAATAACTCTGTGCTTTGGGAATCATATTTAATGAATCCATATTATCCTGCACTACCTGATTACTTATATCAACTTTCTTTAACTCCTCTTTAATCAATGACTGAAATGACTTAATAGTCCAGATATTGGAATCCAATACTGACATCTTAATATTAATTACAGAAAAACAAATAAATACGATGTATAAAAGACTTATAATTTGGTATCTTTTGACATCAACGTGACCTTCGGCCATATACTAAATTTTAAGTTTAATTATACTGCTTGTATAATAAGATAAACGCTAATTGCGAACCTGTTGGTTGTGTATTGGTTTTTTCTAAATGAATATTTAATTTATTGAAAATATCAGACTTTGAATTCTGCTCTTTTAAATTAAAAATGTCTAGTAATTTATGCTTCTCAATAGACGCCTCTACTGTTAATTTATCTAACATAGCATCCACACTTTTAAAGTTTTTCAACTCGCCATTTACTAAAACTTCATTTAATTCAACTTTATACTCATTGTTAGGGCCAAAATGAATAGCGTTTGAATTATAATTTACTAAGTCATCAATCAAGACTACAGAATTTTCATCTACTTGTACTTCAAACAATTGTTGGAATAATTTCTTTCCCAATTGTTGATCTTTAAAGCTCAATGACAATAAAATTAAATGCTTTGTATGCATGTAACCAGCATTGGTTTCGATATTGAAACGAACTTTTTTAAACTTATTAAACAGTTTTGCTTTTACTTCATCTTCGCATCCCACTAAAATGGTAGCTAAAGAGGCAAACTCTTCTTCCGACTTTACATCGGCGTTTTCAATTAAGTATTCAATTAAATTTCTATTTTTATATTTAACACTGCTCTTCAAAGATGCCATGGCAGGGCTTACTCTTACTGAATTGCTAAAGTATTTATTACAATGTGTTAAGATTGCTGCCTCTTCTCCTCCGAATACAACAATTTCATTTGCTTCTTTATTTCTGATTAAATATTTTGATTGATAGGGTTCTACAATGAAGTAATCAAACAAATTAGTAAACTTGATAGTTACCATTGCAGTAAATAATAAGTCCAACTCATTTTCAGATAATTCAGTTGGATTTTTCAATGCTAAATCTGACATAGAAAGTGCTGGCAACTCAACCTTAAATTGACTTAAAAGAATTAATGACTCTTTTGTTGCAATTTTCTTATCAAAAGCTCTACTTACTATATTAGATAAACTCGAATATTCATTCTCATTAAACTTAATCCAATCTGTATGGAAATACTGATCCTTCGTTAAACTTACAATGGCCAATTTCTCTAATTCAGAGAAATGAGGCGCTGCATTACTTCCAATGGCAGTTCCCATCTGTTGACTGCTAACCGTTGCCATATTTCCACTCATTTGTGGGTTAATCTCAATGGTAACATTGCTACTATCTACTCTATTGTCGTGCTGTACCATTGGTGTGCCAATTGAAACCTTTACATCCTCTACCTTTTTATCTGTTCTATAGTCTGCTAAATTAAATGGAGCTGTACCTGTAACAGTAGAACTACTAATTCCTGTAGCATTAGATCCGCTAATAATAACAGAATCTGCTGGAACCATTGCAGCTATGTCCGCGCCTACTAATCCAGTTTGAATATTTACATAAGTACTAGAATTGTCATCTCCTGCAGCCATAGTACTTGAAATAGCCGATATACCCTCTGCAAGCTTCGCTAAAGTCTCTTCCGATGCCACTTCTCTTTTTACTTGAACTTCGACGAATTTAACGGCAGAAACACCAAATACGATGGCTTCAATGGTCAACCCCAGCGTAATTAATAAATCCTGCGCAGGCCACTCCAATAACTTGGCAATTACCCCAATTAGGATAACCACAGCTGCACCGCTATAAAACAGGTTAAAAATGTCTAATTTCTTCTTAACGACCATTTCAGTTTGAGCTGCTTCTGGTTCATTAACCGATTTTACATCTTCGTCTACTTTAGTCTCTTTTGTTTTCATACTTTGAAATTTTACACCCTAGTTAGCTTTTTTGATCTTTTGGAATCATGAAAAAACTCTAGAAGGGCATGTAAAATAGTATGAAGCTATTCCTGCACAAAATATTCAAAGAAAATAGAAAAAAAATGGGGATATCAATCTTGAATCATTGATTTTCAATATTTTACAAATAAGGTTTTTTGAAAAAAATGTCATTTTGCACAATAAAATGGCCAAAATTTCGAGTGGGCTAATCTAAACAGCTAATTTTTTTAGGGATCTGCTACTTCATTTGCTGCCAAATGGCCTCTTTTTCGGCTAAACTTAGCTTAGACAATTCAAGATGATGTTGTTTTGCATAGGCCTCCATCAGTTCAAATCGATGTTTAAACTTCTTATTGGTTTTCTCCAGGGCTGTTTCGGGGTCAATTTTTAGAAAGCGGGCATAATTGATAAGGCTAAAAAATACATCACCCAACTCATCTTCCATTTTCTCCTGATCGTTTTGGTTAATTTCATGCATCAATTCGCCTATCTCCTCATTCACCTTATCCCAAACTTGTTCTTTATTCTCCCATTCAAAACCAACCTGCTTTACTTTTTCCTGAATTCTTAAGGCCTTCACCATCGCTGGTAAACTATTAGGCACCCCGCTTAATATGGTTTTTTCACCATTGCCTTCTTTTAGCTTTAACTGCTCCCAGTTTAATTTCACTTGCTCTTCTGTCTCTGCTTTTACATCGCCATAAATATGCGGATGCCTATGTATTAATTTTTTTGAAATATCTTCTATCACCTCCTCTAAAATGAATTCATTTTTTTCAGAAGCTATTTTAGTATAAAATAAAATATGTAATAATAAATCTCCTAGCTCTTCTTTAATGCCTTTCCAATCTTCTTCAATGATAGCATCTACTAACTCATACAACTCTTCAATCGTATTACTTCTTAAGCTATGAATGGTTTGCTTTTTATCCCATGGGCACTCCGCTCTTAATCGATCCATGATAGCAACTAATTCTAAAAAGTTTTTGGAGATATTTTCTTGAGACATAATAGAATTTATTTAATTCTTGTTTTTGATCTATAGGTATCTGTTTGTGAGTGACAATTAGGGCATAAAAGTCTTAGATTACTAAATTCATGATTAACCCTATTCCCATCAATATGATCTAACTCAAGTTTGATAGACTTATTATTCCAATTTTTTATACCACAAATTGAACATTTATTTTCGATCAAGCCTTCTTTCAATAACCTGTTTTTTAATTTAAATGTTTGAAATTGAGGATGATTGCCTATAAGGATTTCGCTAAGTAATATTTTAGGAGGTGTAATTTTCAAACCCCCTTTTAATCCTTGATTTGGAGTATAGCAATCATACAAAATGGCTAACCTTTTTAAAGTATTAAAATGAATATTTAAGCTTGCTGCGGCCATTGACATAGATATGCTATTCTTACAAACTTCAATAATTCTTTCCTTTGAAATTTTGGTTTTCATTATATAAAATTAAACAAAAAAAATCCCTCCCGATATAATCGAGAGGGATTGTGCCTCAGGCGGGAATCGAACCCGCACGGGCGTTGCGGCCCACAGGATTTTCTTACTACTATGGTTTTCACCACCCTTCTCTGGTTTGTAGTCTGGACTATGCCTTCACCATCTCTTTCGATTTAGGTGCTCCGTGTCTAGTCTCTACACGTTCCCTTTCGGGCTTCGCTCGGTATTCCCAGTTTAAAGGGTTCGCCGAATTTACGGAGTTCTACATCTTCAATTTCTCGAAGTGCACTCAAATTCTTGTTCTTCAAAAGAACTGTGTCTAAGTCCTGCGTGTCTACCAGTTCCACCACCAAGGCGTCTGATGTCAGACTTAAAAAAAATCCCACTCCGAAGAACGGGATTTTGGAGCGAAAGACCGGGCTCGAACCGGCCACCCCGACCTTGGCAAGGTCGTGCTCTACCAAATGAGCTACTTTCGCTTGTATAAGAACTATTTTTAGGACTGCAAAAATAACGAAACAGCGCTCTTAAACAAATTTTTTTTCTTACTTATACTCAGGCTTATACTGTGAGCTACTTTGTACTTCTGGATTAGGTTTAGAGAATCGGCTATTGTATAATTTAGTACAATTACCTAAAACCAATGCTAGTATAGCAAAAATAGACACATAAAAAAAGAATCGAGACGAACTTACCCAATTGGTAGCGATATCTTTTTGTGCTGTATTGTCTTGTAAATCTTGTGACATATTGTTTATTTACGGATGCAAAAATAGTAACAAGTTCTTAATTATGAACGTGTTTGGTCACTATTTTACTAAAATAATGCTTGTTTTTAATAAAGTATTGGAAAACCAAGCATCCTGGATAAACTCCTCCCAATGATATTAAGGGTTTGGGCGATTTAGTTCTATTTAACTTACCTGAAAATATATAACCCAAATACGCAAAATGTGCTTTAGCAATAGCAAAAAAGAAGCTAGCATCTCCACTTAACAACCCTTTAAATGCAGAAATAGCATCTAAGGCGAATCTGCTAGGTAGTTTCCAAGCTAATTCCGATAAAGGCAAATTCTTTGTGAGCATGATAAGGTTGTTTCTAAAGTTTAAAAACACTTTACGACCCCCTCTAGGCAATGTTCCTGCTCCAACATGAAATACATATGCTTGCGGGCAAGCATACACTGCATATCCTGCTAATTGCATTCTCCAACATAAATCTATCTCTTCTTGATGTGCAAAAAAACTTGCATCAAATCCCTTCATCTTATGGAACAACTCTGAACGAATCATCATGCAGGCTCCTGTTGCCCAAAAAATAGGGGCTGCAGTATCATATTGTTTTTCATCTTTCTCACATACATCAAAAACTCGGCCTCTCGAAAATGGATAACCAAAAGCATCTATCCATCCACCACTAGCACCTGCATATTCAAATAATTCTTGATTATTATAAGATAATATTTTTGGCTGACATGCTCCTATTGTTTTATTGGATTCTAATAAATCCACCATGGGTTGTATCCAATTTGGATCAACGGCCACATCGGAATTTAGTAATACAAAATAATTTGCTTCCACTTTTTGTAACGCCCAATTATAACCGCCTGCAAATCCTTCATTGGTTGGATTGGTAATTATTTTAACTGAAGGAAATTTTTCTTTTAATAATTCAATGGAGTTGTCGGAGGATCCATTATCGGCCACCACTACTTCAAAGTTTTCATATTGAGTAGCTAAAACGGATGGCAAAAATTTTGCTAAATAACCGGCCCCGTTATAATTTAATATGACTATGGAAACTAGCGGTTTCAAAGTGATTGTTTTTGCGAATGTAAGCCCAAAATATGGGAATTTGAAGTAAAAATAACTAACTTAGCTAAATGAATAAGGTAACTTTTTTACAAAGAAACTTAGATTTACTCAATCATCCCTTGGGGTAGTGTAAACTTCCTCCACTTACTCATAATTTTTAGCGACTACTTTTGTTGATTTTTATTGTCGCATGCTATTATTCAAACTTTTTAACTTTTTTAATTACTGCTGTATGAACCATACTACTGTTAGCCCAAAAGCTGCAAAATATTTAGACTTAGAAGACAAATTTGGCGCACATAATTACCACCCGCTACCAGTAGTTTTGGAACGTGGCGAAGGTGTTTATTTATTCGATGTTGACGGAAAGAAATACTTTGATTTCTTAAGTGGCTATTCGGCTGTGAACCAAGGCCATTGTCACCCTGCTATTATTGAGGTATTACAAAAACAAGCCAGTAAACTCACATTAACCTCGCGTGCTTTTCACAATAATTTATTAGGCGAGTACGAAAAATATATCACTACCTATTTTGGATATGATAAAGTACTCCCTATGAATACAGGTGTTGAAGGTGGAGAGACCGCTATTAAATTAGCAAGACGATGGGGGTATAATGTAAAAGGCATTGCGGAAAATAAAGCAAAAATAATTTTTGCAGAGGGTAATTTTTGGGGACGCACTTTAGCGGCAATATCTTCCTCTACCGATCCCAGTAGTTTTAAAGGATTTGGTCCTTTCATGCCAGGCTTTGGATTAGTTCCTTACAATGATTTAGTTGCCCTTGAGGAAGCACTTAAGGATGCTGATGTGGCCGCTTTTATGGTAGAGCCTATTCAAGGCGAAGCAGGTGTTGTTATTCCTGATGAAGGTTATTTAAAAGGAGTGCGTGCCTTATGCGATCAATACAACGTATTATTTATTGCAGATGAAATTCAAACAGGATTAGCCAGGACTGGAAAAATGTTAGCATGTGATCATGAAAATGTACGTCCCGATATTTTAATATTAGGCAAAGCTTTAAGTGGTGGAACACTTCCTATTGCTGCCGTACTTGCCGACGATGAAATAATGATGCAAATATTACCAGGCGAACACGGTTCCACTTATGGAGGGAATCCATTAGCCTGTGCAGTGGCCATGAAATCATTAGAAGTATTGAAGTCTGAAAATATGATGGAGAATGCAGAAAAAATGGGCGAAAGATTAAGACAAGGATTAGCAAATTTAAAATCTCCATTCATTACTACTATAAGAGGTAAAGGTTTATTAAACGCAATAGTTATTAAACATGAAAACCCTGATGCGAGTTGGGACTTATGTTTACACTTAAAAGATTTAGGGTTATTGGCTAAACCAACACATGGAGATAAAATAAGATTCGCACCACCTTTAATTATAACAGCAAAACAAGTAGATGAAGCTGTTGCAATTATTGGGGCTGGCTTGCAACTTTTATCTTAGGTAAAAAAGTCATTATTAAAATACCTGCTGAAGCAATAATGCAAACATATAAAGCCCATTGCTTTTGTGGACACTCTCCCATTTGACAGGTAGATAAAAGTAGATAGTTTCTGAAGCTCCAGGCTAACAGCATTGCTGCAAAAACCATATTAAATCTTTTAGCCCATAAAAAAGGTAAAATAAAAAAGAGTAGTGCTATTGTTGCAAAAAAACTTAGAAACTTACCCGATTGGCCAAAATTACTCCCTGCAGCATCCCAACCAGTAATGGTCCAATGTCTGCTTTCAATAACCACTAATGGCTGCGTAGTGCAATAAATAAGTAGTAAGCATAGGAAAATACCAATAGTTTGCGAGTGTTTCATATGGTAAAATTAGATAAATAATTGACCCAAAGTGAAAATTATAAAGAATTAAGCTGTCATAAAGAATAAATGATATAAAAAAGTAATTTATCTGCTTTATTTAAATAAATTTGATAGCATTTATGATTTAGTTAAATGAGTATGAAAAAAAAGCAAATTACCAGTAACAACAATACAAACGAAGCTTTTTCGACCAATGAAAAAACTTTTTTTCATTTTATTCTATCAAAAGAAAACAGGATTTGGTTTATTTTATCATGCTTAGTTGGAATTGTTTACTTTTTTATTTCTAATAAACTTTTCCCCTTCCCAAATTTATACCCTGATTCCTATACTTATATCGAATGTGCTAATAAAAATATTTTAGTAAATTTTAGACCTGTTGAGTATAGTAAATTCATCATATTTTTTAAACAATTTTCAGCTACTCATACTGCATTGATAATAGCTCAATATGCATTCTTTCTAATTTCAAATCTATTTCTTTTTTTAACCTTGCTCTATACATTAAAAATGAGTAAACTGGCAAAATATGCCTTGTTTACTTTCTTATTTATAAACCCTATCTACATTCTAACTAGCAATGCTGTATTGTCAGACCCTTTTTTCTCCTCTATCGCAGTAATTTGGGTTACTGTGCTTATTTGGCTTTTACTCAAACCTCATTTACTATTATTTGTGTTACAACTTATTGCCACTCTATTTTTATTTAAACTAAGATATCATGGCATTATTTTTCCTGTACTATTTACAATAACCTGCTTTTTTATTCCATATAATAATTGGCTAAAAACTTTATTTGTTGCACTTAATGTAGTTGCCCTCTTTTTCATTGTTAAAGAAACTACCGATATAAATGAGGATCAAACCTATACTAGAACCTTTTCTGCTTTTAGTGGTTGGCAAATGGCCAATAACGCTTTATATGTATTACATAACAAAGAAGTAACTATAGATACTACAGCTTTTGATAAACTTGACAATAATAGATTCAAAGATTTTGCGGTCTACTTAAAAACCTATTTAGATACCATAAAAAATCCAATTGCTTCAAAATTAGTGAATGGAGCCTATATTTGGAATGAAGCAAGTCCTTTAAAAAAATACCTACTAGTATATCTTCGTAAGCATGAAAAAGAATTCTTTGTAGACGCTAATAATCAAATAAGTTATTTCGAAATTTGGCAATTAATGGGCCCCATTTATAGCAAAGTGGGTCAAGAAGTAATTATGCAACACCCAGCTATTTATTTTAAAAATTTTATTAAACCCAATATAGCCGCCTACTTTAATTCAGATTTAGAAGCCTATCAAGAATATTGCACCAATAAAGATACTATTCAAAGCAGTGTAACCGACTATTATCATTATTCCAATATCAAAATTGAAAAGAAAAGTAAAGAAACATACAAAACTTTAATAGCCCCTTTCCCTCGTTTATTTTTATTCAGCAATATATTATTCTATATATCCTTGATAGTTTATCTGGTTGTATTTTGGAAAAAATGGAATCCCGTTTTTATTAAAATATTAGCTCTGTTTATTTTATTGTATTTAATTAATCTTGGATTCATTTCCTTATTAGCACCCACCGTATTCAGATACCATATTTTCATATTTACCTTGCTTTTCCCTATTTCTTTATATATGATAGACGCAATTGTGCTAAAATTCCTTTCAAACAAAAAAGCCCCTCAATAACTGAGAGGCTTTCAAAATTGGAGGTCGAGAGCGGATTCGAACCGCTGTGGGAGCTTTTGCAGAGCTCTGCCTAGCCACTCGGCCACCCGACCCTAATCTAGAACGCGAAAATAACGCAAAGAACTTAATTATAAAAGAATTTTACGGCTATTCCTATTTAAACGACATTTGTGTCCTAAATGAAACAATATGCAGGCTATTGGCGCATCAGAACTAATTATTAACGACCGTGGTGCTATATATCACTTAAATGTAAGACCAGACGAGCTGGCTGATACCATTATTACCGTTGGCGACCCTGAAAGAGTAGCAGAAGTAAGTAAATACTTTGATCGAATTGAACATAAGCTTGCGCACAGAGAATTTATTACACACACGGGCTATATTGGCTCTAAAAGAATTTCAGTGCTTAGCACTGGTATTGGCCCAGATAATATTGATATTGCTTTAAATGAAATTGACGCGCTTGTAAATATTGATTTTGCTACAAGAACCATTAATGATCAAAAAAAATCGGTTTCCATTATTCGCATGGGTACTTGCGGTTCCTTACAAGGTGAAGTAGGCGTTAATCAATTAGTCGCCGGAACCCATGGTTTAGGAATTGATAATGTTTTACATTTCTATTCACAAGAAAACAATGAAGAAGAAAAAGCGATACTCGCTGCTTTTGAAAAACATACACAAATTACATCCCATCATATTCAACCTTATATTGCCACTGCAAGTGCAGGATTGATAAAACATTTTACTGAAGGATATAGTCATGGTATTACAGTTACATGCCCAGGTTTTTACGGCCCGCAGGGCCGCATAGTAAGACTCCCATTAAAAATGCCGAATTTAGTAGATCAAATGACCAGCTTTAGCTATGGCCAACACAGAATTGCTAATTTCGAAATGGAAACAAGTGCTATTTATGGTTTGTGTAATTTGTTAGGGCATCAATGTTTAAGTATTAACGTAATTATTGCCAATAGAGTTAAAAAAGAATATAGCAAGGATATGGGCAAAGCCGTTGATCATATGATTCAAAAATCATTAGGCATTATTGCAGGTATATAATAGAAAAATAAAACGAAATTTAAATATCACTTTATAAAAATGAATCTTCCCTTTTCAAAATATCAAGGAACTCAAAATGATTTTGTAATCATAGATAATAGTTTGGGCAATGTTAATTTAACTACTGCGCAGATTGAATTTTTATGCGACAGAAGAAAAGGCATTGGGGCAGATGGCCTTATGCTTCTAGGTACTGCAGCAGGTTACGATTTCTCTATGACCTATTTTAATGCCAATGGTAAAGAAGGTTCAATGTGTGGTAATGGTGGTCGTTGTTTAACACAATATGCTTTTGACCAGGGCATTAAAAAAGATACTTATTCCTTTATAGCTATTGATGGCCCACATGAGTCAAAAATTGACAAGGAAGGATGGGTGCATTTAAGAATGTCTGATGTTACTGCTGTAGAAAAAAATATTGAAGGAGATGTTACATTTTATGTTTTAAATACAGGCTCTCCTCATTATATTGAGTTTGTTGACAATGTTAACAATGTTGATGTGCTTGGACTAGGACAAATGATTAGATACAACGAGCGCTTTAAAAATGAAGGTATTAATGTAAATTTTGTTCAGCAACAAGACAATCAACTTTTTGTGAGAACTTATGAGCGTGGTGTTGAAAATGAAACTTTTAGTTGTGGTACAGGCGTTACCGCTTCTTCACTTATAGCTGGAATTGAAAAACTAGGAGAACAAAAAATTTATATTGAAACCCTTGGCGGCAAACTAGCAGTAAGTTTTAATAATAGAGGGGATAATATATTTGACAATATATATTTAATGGGCCCTGGTACTTTTGTATATAGCGGTTCAGTATCAGTAGTCTAATTCAAAAGCAGCAATCCTATGGCATTATTTAATGTTCGTGTTTATGGAATATTACTAGATGAACAAAATCGTCTTTTAGTGAGTGATGAATTTGTGCGAGGCGACTATTTTACTAAACTACCAGGAGGTGGCTTAGAATTTGGAGAAGGCACTAGAGATGGACTAGAAAGAGAATTTATAGAAGAAACGGGATTAAAAGTAACAATTGGCGAACATTTATATACCACTGACTTTTTTCAGCTATCCGCTTTCAATAAAAAAGATCAAATTATTTCCATTTACTATATTGTTCACTCCAATGCATCTGGCAGCATTAAAACAAGTGAGAAACCTTTTGATTTTATGCCTAATCAAACCGATGATACTACTAAAACAGCAGAATCATTTAGATGGGTGGATTTTGAAAATTTGAATGAAGACACCATGAGCCTTCCCATTGATAAAGTAGCCATTCAATTATTGAAACAAAAATATGCAGTATAAGTTATAAGTAGGGTTCTAACTTTATACTAATTAAACTTCATTCTGGATCCCCATTGCTTCTAATTTCATTTTCTTAGCTACATCATGACCAACATAGTTTTCAATTTTCGCTTCTAAAAAGCCAATCAATGGAGTTAAAATAACGGCCATTGTAAATTTATAGATATAGTTAACGGCGCAAACAGCAAGGACTGTTGACCAGCTCCATCCATTGCCGATTTTAAAAGCGATAAGTAAAACCACAAAACTATCAACTAGCTGTGATACAACCGTAGAGCCAGTTGCACGAAGCCATCCCATCTTCTCTCCTGTTATTTTTTTAATTTTATGAAACACATACACATCAATAAGCTGACTTACTAAAAAAGCCATAAGACTACCCAAAATAATCCACATCCCCTGACCAAAAATAGATTCAAATGCCAATTGCATACTTGGCACGCCTGCTGCAGTTTTTGATTCCACCCAAAATTGAGCAGGTGCAATTTTCATTGCTAAATAAAACATCAAAAATGCATAACTTATTAAAGCCACAGCAGTATAACTAATTCTTCTTACCGCTTTTGGACCAAAATATTCATTTACAATATCTGTAATTACAAACTCCAGTGGCCATAACAATACTCCACAGGTTAAATTAAATGAAAGATTACTTTCTCCGAATAATGTAAAATTAGCAGGAGCTAACCCAAATACTTTTTCTAAAGAAAATATCTTGCCTCCAATACATTCAGCAATTAAGGCATTGGCTACAAAAAAGGCAGTAATACCTATAAATAATTTAGTAGGCTTGTCTTTTAAAACGGAATGAATCATAATTAAATTTATATAATTAATAAGGTTAACTGCAACAATAACATCAAAAAGTTAATGATTGTTTGCCATTTTGGTAAATCATTCCCCTTTTTTGAAATTAGATTAAAAATAAACAAAATTGCAAACAATACATTCACAAATGGAGCCATTTCAAGCCCCAAAACTGCCATAAAATTAGCTACTTCAGCAGGAACCTTTAACCAAGAAAAAAAAAGAAAGGCGGTAGTAAATAAATAAAAGGCATTACAAATTATAGCAAGCTTGGCAAGAAAGGGTAAATAGGTGCTTTTTTTCATGGTAATTTTTAACATTTACAAGGTACTAAAATTACTTAAAAAGCCTTTTTAGTTGTAGGTTTGTCACTATAAAATAATGCATATGTTTAAGCCTCTTTTCAAGTCAGCCCTACCCCATATTATCGCTGTAGCCATTTTTGCCATTGTAGCCATTGTTTATTGTAGACCTGCCTTAGAGGGAAAGGTATTGCAACAACAAGATGTAACGCAATGGAAGGGAATGGCGCAGGATGCTATGAGTTATGCAGAAAAGAATGGCCAAGCCCCATTATGGACAAATAGTATGTTTGGAGGAATGCCAACTTATCAAATCACTGGAGTTCCAGGATTCGCCTATGGTGTGGGTATATTAGACAGATTATTTACTTTAAAATTTCCCGAGCCTATTAGTTTATTTTTCTTAGCAAGTTTGTGCTTTTATTTTTTAGCGCAAGTGTTAGGGTTTAATACCATCATAAGTGTAATAGGTGGTTTAGCCTATAGTTATGCTACCTACAACCCTATTTTAGTAATGGTAGGTCATATCACAAAAATGCACGCCATTGCATATTTACCTTTTTTCATTGGAGCCATCCTTTTAATATTTCAGAAAAAATATTTGTGGGGAGGGGTACTAACTGGTATAGCTACTTCTTTATTCTTAGGATCTAATCACTTACAAGTAACCTACTATGGTTTAATAATTGTTGTATTCATGTCCATTTTCTTTTTAGTAAAGTGGATTATAGAAAAAGACTTCACTCATATTATCAAAACATTTTCTGCAGCTTTAATTGGCGGGGTGTTAGGTATTATCGTCAATGCTCCTTTACTAGCAAGCACTTATGAATATGGGAAAGAATCCATTAGAGGCGGAAGCGTTTTAATTACCAAGGATAGTAAAACAACAGCTACTGGTTTAAATAAAGATTATGCTTTTAGCTATAGTATGTTTAAAAGCGAACCTTTGGTTTTAATGTTCCCAAATATTTATGGCGGATCAAGTGATCCTAATGTAGTTGATCCTACAAGTTCTAAAGCCATTGAGACTTTACAACAAATGCAACCTCAAGTAGGTCAACAACTACAATCATTTTTATCTTTTTATTGGGGCGGTATTGGATTCACTTCAGGACCTCCTTACATGGGTGTAGTGATATGCTTTTTCGCCTTCATAGGCCTATCTAGTGCGGCTAATAAACATCGCTGGTGGATCTCAGCAACTATTATATTCTCACTTATGTTAAGTGCGGGAAGTTTCTTTGAATCTTTCAACGTTTTCATGTTTGATCATTTGCCATTATACAATAAATTTAGAGCGCCCAGTATGATAATGATTATCCCTACACTATTATTGGGCGTTATGGCATTATACGGCATGTCTGCTATAAGTAATGAAACAAGCTTTAAATCAATTATACAAAAATACAAACTGAGTTTTATTGTAACAGGGTTTATGCTTGTTAGTGTACTATATATTTACTTTACTAGTAATTTTAAAAGCGAAAGTGAAATAAATTTAATTTCACAAATTGCCAAAATTCCAGATGCCAATCAAAAAGCCGCTTTTGAAGCACCTGCAAATGATTTAGTAAATGCAATAGCTACCGATAGAAAATCAATGATTGAAGGAGATATTGTAAGATTCTTTTTATACTTATTTTTAATTGTTACACTTTTATTTTTATCAATTAAAAAAGTCATCAATCAGACTATTTTACTAATTGGCTTCGGCGTATTATCTATGATTGATTTATTTCAAGTAAATATAAAATACTTGAAATCGGAAAGTTTCATAGAAACTACAGAAAATGAAAATGTTTTTGCACTAAGCCCCTTAGACATTGCCTTAAAAAAAGATATAAGCAATTATAGAGTATTGGATGTTCGAGGAGGAATTAATAATGCCTTCAATGGCGGTGCGCTAATTGCTTATCACCACAAAACAGTAGGCGGTTATAACCCAGCAAAATTGAGTATCTACCAAGACCTCATAGAAAACCAATGGTATAAATTTCCCAATTGTGTTCCAACTATGAATATGCTTAATACTAAATATGTGATTTCCGGAAATGCAGCAACCGATACCGTTGCCAATAAAGATGCCTTAGGGAACGTATGGTTTGTAAAAGGAATTCAATATGAAAAAGGTGCTGCAGAAGTAATGCACCGTTTAGATAATTTTAATCCAAAAGACACTGCTGTTATAGAGCAAAAAGATAAAATAGAGGGTTTAAATGATATTCAATTTGACGAAACAGCTCAAATTACTTTAGTAAATAATAATAATGACGAAGTAAATTATACAAGTAAATCAACTAAAAAGCAGCTAGCTGTATTTAGTGAAATTTATTATAAGCAAGGATGGAAAGCCTATATTGATAACCAAGAATCCCCTATTGTAAAAGCAAACTACGTTCTTAGAGCATTAGTAGTGCCAGCGGGTACTCATAGTATTCGTTTTGAATTCAAACCTATTATCGTAACCACCGCACAAAAAGCAGCTACTGGCGCTTCAGTAATTCTTTGGGGTCTAATTATTGGACTAGGTTTTACGAGTTTCAAAAAATGGAAAAGTAATAGCAAGTAAGTATGACATTGTCAATTATTATATGCAGTTACAATAGAGCAAGCTATATCAGCGATGCACTTTCAAGTTTGTACACACAAACTGCAGGATTGAATTCCTTCGAAACTATTATTGTAGATAATAATTCAACAGATAATACAGCGGAAGTATTTTCCCAGTGGAGAACTATACATACTGAAGGTTCATTTGCCTATATAACAGAATCTAAGCAAGGTGCTTCTTTCGCGCGCAATACAGGTGCGGCTATTGCAAAAGGCGATTGGCTTTGTTTTATGGACGATGACGCTGTTGCTACTCCCAATTATGTTGAAAATATAATAAAACACATCAAGACCAAACCCGAAGCAGTTGGTTTTGGCGGACGTATTATTCCTAAGTACATACCAGCCGAACCAAAATGGATGAGTTATTATGTTTCTTCCTTGGTAGGAAATTTTGACTACGCTCCTAGCGCCTGTGCTTTTGAATATGGTAAATACCCACTTGAGTCTAATATGATTGTAAACAAAGAAATTTACAAACAAATAGGTGGTTTTAATAGCAATTTGCCTGGTGTAGTGGGAACTTTAAGAATTGGAGGGGAAGGTAAAGAGTTGTTTTATAAAATTCTAGCCTTAGGACATACTATCTATTACGACCCAACTATTTGCGTATATCATGTGGTTGAAGTAAAGAAATTAACTTCGGAATATATGTACCGCGTAGCAAGTGGCATAGGCCGTGGAGAGAAAACAAGAACAAAGGGCATATCAACCACGGCATACTTAATCAAGCTATTGGAATATATATTTAAGTTAGGAGCCTCCATAATTTTAGCAATAAAATATATCTTGCAAGCTACCCCAGCAAAAGCAGGACCAGTGATTCAATTTAGAATTGATGCTTTAAAAGGGCTAGTAAAATAATGCAGTTACTATAAACTAAGAAACACTTATATCCGGTAAGAACGTAATGAATTTGCCTTTATAGCTATCCTTGAAACTTTCAATTATATAATCAGAGAAATTGTGAGCTAGAATTAAAATATAATCTATTTCATTAAAATTGATATCTTTTCTACTTACAATTTTCAAGCCAGTACCTGGCATATATTTACCTTGTTTTAAGTCAGTGTCGTCAATTATATAATCAATTTCCTTGTCTGTAATATTAATGGCATTCAAGAAAATACAACCTTTTGCCGCAGCACCAAAGGCAACAATTTTTTTGTTTTCTGCTTTTAAATCTAAAATTATTTTTTTACACTTTTCTAAGTGATTATACACTTGAACACCCCATTTTTTATAATACTCTAAATCAAATGATTTCTCAGATTGTATAAAATCGTTAATAGATAAGTCAGGCTCATAAAATGAATTTGCCTTAGCCATAACTAATCTTAAAGTGCCGCCGTGTATTTTTTGTTTTTCTACCCTTATTATTTTAAAACCATGTTTCTCCATCATTAATTTTAAAGGAAGTATTGAATAATAGTAAACATGCTCATGATATATTTGATCAAATTGATTTGTTTCCAAATCGTGAATCCAATAAGGGAATTCTAAAACCCATAAACCTTTTTCATCTAGTAAATTAAATACCCCTTCAGCAAATGAATTTGTATCTCTCAAATGTTGAAACACATTAGTAGATGTTATAACCTTCGCTTTTTTACCTACTAACTTTGAAGTCTCTAATGAGAAAAATTCATTCAATACGGGAATACCTTTAGCAATAGAAATTTGTGCTAGGTTTTTGGAAGGGTCAATATTAAGATAATCTAGTTGTAAATTAGAAACCGACTTAAATGCAGATAATAATGTTCCATCATTACCTCCAATGTCAACAATTAAATCATTTTCACCTAATTTAACTAAGCCAGTTATATAATGATAAAGTCTATTACAATGTTCTAAATAAGGGATATTGACCTCGGATTTAAACAAATAATTACTGAAAAGCAGATCGCTACTTACTGAGTGGCTTAATGCTGATAAATTAGATTTAATAAAAAAATTAACTTTTAATGGAAATCTTTGACAATTTAAAGATTCCTCTCTTGTCATTGATAAGTTATTAACCAAGGGGAAATCACCCAAATCAAAGTATGTATAGTGCTCAGAATCTTCGGTTATTGGACAATAATTAATTTCTTCTATTTCTTTCATTTAATCTTTTTTATCAACATTAAAAATAACGCCATTTTTACTAATTTTTAATAATTTAACAACCTTTCTTTTTAAAAATAACAAATCCCACCCAATTGTATTTATATACGAGCTGATGAAAACTGAAACGAAGAGCCCGATTTTAGCTAAAATATTACTCTTATACACTTTTGACTTAAATATGTATAAAGAACAATTTAAGCTAGTAGCCAAGCCTATATAATTTCTTGAGATTATATTATTTTTTTTGAATTGACTTGTTAATGAACTTATCTGATTAGAAACGCCCCCTTTCGTTATATAATGAGAGGTTGAATGTAAAACCATTATTTTCCCTTGATAAAATAGGCTGCCTACAATTTCCCAGTCAAAAGCAATTTCATTTTCAAATTCTATCTGATCTAAAAAGCTTTTTCTAATCAATCCATACATATACCCATTCAAAGAAACGTCATAGTAATAACCAATAGATCTGGCCCACTTATTTTCACTTGTATAACTTTTACTTGAATTTGTATGTATTATAGTTCCATTATCTTGATAATTGCATTTTCCAACACATATGGAATAATCATTATTATTTTCTAAAAAATTATAGCAATTTTCTACAAAATTTATATCCAACCAATCGTCATCCGCTAACCACATAAAATACTTGCCTGACCCTTTCTTTAAAACAAATAAATAATTTTCAACTGTCCTTAAACTAGAGTCCTGTTTAAAATATTTTATGCGATTATCAAGTTCCACATACTCTCTTATTATTTTATCGATTGCTGGATTTGGTGAATTGTCATTTGAAATAATAATTTCAATATTGGTATAACTCTGATTCAAAATAGAATCTAGTGCCCTTTTCATTTCTAAAGGTCTATTATAAACTGGCACTCCAATGGATACTAAATTCGACATACATTACAAAGATAAATTTTCTTGTCTACTTAATTTCAAAAAAAATGTTTTTACGCTATAAATAACATGAATTATTCAAAAAATCATAAAAATAATTTACCTTTAAAACAAAGATTCTACATGTTTCTAAATCAAATCAAAGGGGTTATTTACCAAATTGTAGGATACATTGCCGCATTTGGCAGAATAAACAGTCAAAACAACAAAAAAGCCCTAATTATTAGAGTTGACGAAATAGGTGATTATATTTTATGGAGAAAATGTATCGACCCTTTACTAAACGCAGATAAGCTTAAGAATTTTGAGGTTCATTTTGTAGGCAACCAATCTTGGAAATCTTTATTTGATTTAGAGTTTAAAGAAACTTTTCAAAAAATTACCTGGCTAGATAAAACCAAGTTTAAGAAAAGTATGATTTATCGTTATACTTTTTTAAGAAATATTGCTAAGGAAAACTATTCAATTGTAATCAACCCCACTTATTCAAGAGCAAAAAGAGTAGATGATAGTATTGTAAAAGCCGCAAAAGCAAATACCAATTATGGGCATGTAAGAAACAATGAAAATTACTTGCCTTATGAACGAAATTTTGACAATAATTTATATCATCACTTATTCGAAGTGAAAAGCAAGTCTAGTTTTGAGTTCAATAAAAACAAAGCATTTGCGGAATGGTTTTGCGAAAAGTCTTTCAACTTATCTGATATAAATTTCGATGCAAACATCTTGCCCTCAGTAAAAATCGAGAACCTACAAAAAAAATATTTTATTGTCTTCCCTGGATCAAGAAGTAGTGCTAGAATTTGGAGTACAGAAAACTTCATTGAAGTAAGTAATTACTTATATGAAAAATATCAACTTACCGCTCTTGTATGCGGCGGAAATGGAGATATAGTGTATGCCAATAATTTCATCATTAATTATAAGAACCCTTGTATAGATATTACTGGCAAAACCAGTTTACCTGACCTACTTTCTATTCTTAATAATGCCGCCTGCTTAATATCTGTAGACACCGGATCTATTCATCTTGCTGCTTCAGTGGGTTGTTTAACCTTAGGGGTTTTTAATGGCTCTCAATATGGCCGATTCTCTCCTTATCCAATAGAAATAAGTTCCAATATCATCTCCTTTTATCCAAAACAAGTGTTGGAAGATATTAATAAAAATACGCTTTCAAAATATGAACTTATTACCAATATTTCTTACAACGATGTCACCTCAAAAGAGGCTATTGATTATTTGGCTTCGCACCCTTTAGCCATAAAAGCTATTTAGCTCAACTTCATTTTTAAGCTAAAGGCTTTTTTCCCTAGCCAAGTTTGTAAAAATAGATGCAGGAGTTTTAACCTGAATTGCCAAAGCCTAGACTTTATTGAATAGCCAAAATTAGCTTCATATACTTCAATATTTTGCTTAAGTGAATCTAAATACTTAACACTACTTACTCCAGTATTATCAAACTTAGTTATAGTATAGTCCAAATATGCATAAGGTTCCGCTTTAATTCTACACATCATATCATAATCCATGGCAATGCTATAATTTTTATAAAGCCCTAGTCTATCATACACTTCCTTCTTGACAAACCAAGTTGGATGTGAAATAGCTCTCATTCCTTTATAAACTTGTTTTTTATCAAAAGGTTTACCAATAGCAACCCATCGACCTGCTCTATGCAAGATAATATTACCGCTAATCCAATTTGCTTTTAGATTATTTTCTAAAAACGAGTTTACGTTTTTAATTACATGTTCTGATGCATATATATCCCCCGAGTTGAGTAAATGTATGTATTCCGCTCCTGCTCTTTCAATACCCTGATTAAAATTGCCTGCAATCCCTTGATTAGTGACATTTGCCCATTTTCTATAACTAGGTTGGGGCTGCGTCTCTAACCAAATTGCTATTTCAGGGGTAGTTGACCCATTTATAACCCAATGCTCACTTGGAAGTGCTGTCTGTTTATCAACTGAAGCACATGTCATTTTAACATCCTCAAAATTATTATAACAAATCGTTACAACAGATATAGTTGGCATTTGAAATGAATTATAAGATTACTATTTTTCTCTAGTTAGCCAAGATTCATAAATTTCAACAAAAGTAGCTTTTAAATCCCTTGTAATTCTCCAATCTGGATAGTGCGCTTTTAATTTATCTAAATTAGATATATAACAAATATGATCTCCAATTCTATTGTCATTCAAATATTCATATCTCATTTCTTTTCCTGAAATGGAAGTAATCAAATCGAATGCTTCCAAAATTGATGTAGAATTATCTCTTCCTCCCCCAATATTATAAACTTCTGCAATTCTTGGTTTTTTTATAAATTCATTTATAAAACATGCAACATCGTAAGCATGGATATTATCTCTTACCTGCTTGCCTTTATAGCCAAATATTTTATAGGTCTTTTCTTCTAAATTACATTTTATTAAATAACTTAAAAAGCCATGTAATTCAACTCCACTATGGTTTGGTCCAGTCAAACACCCTCCCCTTAAACAACAGGTAGGCAAATTAAAATATCTGCCATATTCTTGTACCATTACATCTGCAGCAACTTTAGATGCTCCAAATAAAGAATGCTTAGTTTGATCTATTCTAAATGTTTCTTTTATACCATCGTAATCTGCAGCATCAGCATAATCAAATCTTTTTTCAGTTTCAACCAAATTTAATTCGTTGGGAGCATCTCCATAAACTTTATTAGTTGAAAGATGAACAAAAGGTATAGTTAAGTCAGCTAATCTCGTAGACTCTAACATATTCAAAGTTCCCACTGCATTAACATCAAAATCATCAAAAGGTCTTGAAGCAGCCAGATCATGGCTTGGCTGAGCAGCAGTATGCACAATTGCGTCTGGGTTTTGATCTTTTACAAATGAAATTATAGCAGATCTATCTCTGATGTCAATTGAATAAGAATTGAAATTCTTATAAGTCTTCTTCAACCTCTCTATATTCCAAGTAGTGTCTGCTTTTTCACCAAAGAAATCCGCTCTCATATTATTGTCAATCCCTATGACATTCCAATCTTCTTTAGCAAAAAAACTTACGACTTCACTCCCGATTAACCCTCCTGCGCCAGTTACTATAATATTTTTCATCAATAATAATTTGAAACAAAGTTAAAACAATTTTTCTGCAGTGATTATATTGAAATGTTTTTTTCTTCTAAAACCTATAAACAATTCTAAATACAATAATTCAAGACAAATTAATAGCTAAAAATTTGGTATATTTTAAATATATTTGTTACATGGGAATCATTCAAAAACAAGGCTTAAAATCATCGTTTTACATAATGATTGGCTTTGTTATCGGGGCTATAAATCTTCTTGTTCTATTTCCTATGTTTTTTTCCAAATCGGACCAGGGT
>Ga0214919_10002739_pt1 | contig 27341 bp, 24 predicted proteins | sample LL1503_MetaG_FD_177994 | JGI IMG/M metagenome (GOLD analysis project Ga0214919, IMG submission 177994) | Freshwater microbial communities from Lake Lanier, Atlanta, Georgia, United States - LL-1503 | ecosystem: Environmental > Aquatic > Freshwater > Lake | place: USA: Georgia | collected...
GCGGATTGGGTGGAACTTGCGACCATTGCCGTCGCGGCGTCGGCACGGCGGACGGGGGTTGGGCGCGGGCTGCTGGGGCATGTGTTGACGACCTGTCGGACGCGAGGGTGCCGGAAGCTGTTTCTTGAGGTGCGTGAGTCCAACACGGTGGCGCAGGGCATGTATGTGGCGGCAGGCTTTGTCGCGGTCGGGCGTCGCCGAGCCTATTACAGCATTCCGACTGAGGATGCCGTGCTGATGCTCCGGGAGATTGCGCCGACCGAGTCCTCCGAGGCGCCGAGTGCGGGTTCTTGATGTTCGGTGCAACGGATTGGTGACGAACTGTCAGAGCGCTAGATTCATATTCGCCGTGTATCCATTCGCCAGGAGGAGGACATGAGCCGTAGCTTGAACAAGGTGACGCTGATCGGGAATCTCGGGAACGACCCGGAGATCCGAACGACCAGCGCCGGGAACAAGGTGGCGCAGTTTTCGATCGCCACCAGCCGTCAGTGGAACTCGGCGTCGGGTGAGAAGCAGGAAAAGACGGAGTGGCACAAGTGCGTCGCGTGGAATGTGGGCACGCGTGGTACGGGGCTCGCCGACGTGATTGAGAAGTACGTCAAGAAGGGCGACAAGCTGTACGTCGAAGGACGCATCGAGTACCGCCAGTTCGAGGACAAGGAGAAGCAGACGCGCTACGTGACGGAGATCAACGTCCGTGAGATTCTGCTCCTTGGGGGCGGAAAGGCGGGCGGCGGCGATTTCGACGGCGCTCCCGCACGTCGGGCCGCTGGAGGGGCGCCCTCAAAGGCGGCGCCGGCCGGGGGTGACTTCTCGGAGTTCCCGGGCGCACTGGACGGGGACGACGACCTGCCGTTCTAAGACTGGACTGTTCTGGAAGGGCGGTTTCGGGGCGCTGGGCCGTTCGTGGCCAGCGCCCCGTTTCGTACGCCGTTGGCTCGTTGCGCACCCCGCGCGAGGGGTTGGGGGCGCTGCGTGGCGCTCGTATCCCTGCGGGGGAGGCGCTCGTCCTAATCATTAGACTCGCCCTCGCACTTCCGCGGTGGCGCGAGCTGTCCGCGGCCGGAAACTCCTTCCATGCCTAGACTGCGTCAACGCGCGATCATCACTCTCCCGGGAACTGTTGTTGCGACCGCCCATGCGACCGCGATTGTGCTGCAGGTTCTGAATGGCGGAGTGTCGGTGGGTATGCGCGCCCAGGTGAGCGCTAAGATGCCCTGACACTCGAGGACTTCAGTTCGTCGAATTAACTTGTAAAGTTGTCGCGTTCGCGGGTGAATCGCATCAAACATTGTTCTCAATTCCCATTGCTCCCTTTATGTCTTCTTCTCGTATTTTGGTGACTGGCGGCGCGGGCTTTATTGGCTCACATCTCGTCGACCGTTTCGTGTCGATGGGCGCCGCCGTCAGCGTGATCGATGACCTGTCGAACGGCAAACGCGACCGTGTGCCAGCGGGCGCGACGTTTTATCCGTTCGACATTCGAAGCACTGACGCCGCGGCGCTCATTCGCGAGAGCCGCTTTGATGCGATCTGTCACCTCGCAGCACAGATGGATGTGCGAAAGTCCGTTGCGGATCCCGTCAACGACGCATCGCGAAACATCCTCGGTTCGCTAAACCTGCTGGAGGCGGTGCGCACGGGATCTCCGTCCACACGGCTGATTTTTTCGTCGACTGGCGGTGCCGTATACGGGGATTTTGATGCGCCGCCGAGCCGCGAAACATTCGAGAAGAATCCGGAGTCGCCCTACGGGATCGCGAAGCTGAGCGTGGAGTACTACATGGCGTACTATGCGCGCCTGCATGGGCTCGACGTTGCCTCGCTGCGCTACGCGAATGTGTACGGGCCGCGTCAGGATCCTCATGGAGAGGCGGGTGTGGTCGCGATCTTCTGCCAGCGGTTGCTCTCGGGGCAGGCGCCGCGGATCTTCGGCGACGGCTCGCAGACGCGTGACTATGTCTATGTCGGGGACGTGGTGGAGGCGAACGTGCGAGCCGCGACTGGCCCACTCCCCAAAGCTGGTCGAGTCGACGCGCGGTCGTTCAATATCGGCACAGGGATCGCGACCTCGGTCGTCGAGTTGGCCGCCGCGCTCCAATCGGCCGCGGGTACCACCTTTCCCAATGAATTTGCGCCCCATCGCCCAGGCGAACAGTTGAGGTCCTTCGTGGCCATTGACAAGGCGCGGCACGAGCTCGACTGGTCGCCCCGCACAACGCTCGCGGATGGTCTCGAGCAGACGTTCCGTTGGTTCGCCGCTCATCACTCCGCCTGACGTACGCCGAGCCCCTGATCTCAATGTTCACTCCGCAAATAGCAACCGCGATCCCGAGCACACCGCTCGAACTCATTCTCAGCGCCACCGTCGCGACCAAGGTCGTGCTCGTGGTGCTGGCGGTGCTGTCGCTCGTCAGCTGGGGAGTCATGCTCTCCAAATGGCTCGAGTTCAGCCGTGTCACCAAGACGTCGGCAGTCTTCCTCGCGGAGTTCACGCGTGCCTCGCGACTCGATCACGTGGCGGCTACTGCAAAGCGGGTCACTCCGAGTCCGTACACGCGCGTGTTCGCCCGCGCGATTCAGTTCCTGCTGGAGACGCGCCCGCTCGGCGTGGACCAGAATGCCGGGGGCGGAACGCTGTCCGCATCGCAGGTCGAGGCGCTGCGCCTCGTGCTGGACGCCGAAACGAATGCCGAGCGCGATCAACTTGGGCGCTACATCCCCGCGCTCGCGGTTATCGGTTCGGCGAGTCCGTTGCTGGGCCTACTCGGCACGGTGCTAGGCATCATTACATCTTTCCTCGGCGTGGCAGCGGGCGGGTCAGGGAATCTCGCCGCGGTCGCTCCGGGCGTGGCGGAAGCACTGATCGCGACGGCCGCAGCACTCGCGGTCGCGATTCCAGCGACCTTCGGCTACAACATCTTCGCCAATAAGCTCAACCGATTTGATGGCGCGCTCGAAGGCTTCGGATCCGAGATTATCGCGCTGATGGCGCGCGAAGGGCGCATCTAAATGCGGCGCCGGAACAGAGGCGAACGCACGCCGCTGAACGCGGAGATCAACGTCGTGTCGCTCATCGACGTGATGATGTTGCTCATGATCATCTTCATGATCACGGCGCCCATGATGCAGGGTGGCGTGGATATTTCGCTTCCCAAGGCCGAGGCCAAGCCGCTTGAGGCGAATAGCGGGATGGCGGTCACGATCACGCGGGACGGCACAATCTTCGTGGACGATGCGAAGTACACGTTGAGCGAGTTTCGCTCAACCTTTCGCGCGATTGCATCGCGGCAGGCCAAGAAAGGGGTGTATGTGCGGGCGGACCAAAACGTGCCGTACGGGAAGGTGGTGGTGGTGCTGGGGATCATCCGGGCCGCTGGCGTGACGAACACGGGGCTTGTGGCTGAGCCGGAGAACGTCTCGCGTTGACTGCGATCCGTCCGGCGCCACGGTCGTTGATGACGCCGATCGGCGTCTCGGCGCTGCTGCACGTTGGAATGATCGCAACGGCGTTGGCGCTGCGTCCGGGACCGAAGCCGCTGCCGCCCATGATGTACAAGGTGGAACTGGTGGCCGCCCCGCAGGGGCCAGTCGCTGTTGGTACCGTCGGCGAGCCCGAGAAGGCTCCGACCCCCGAGCCGCCGACGCCGGCGAAAAAGAAAACCGTTGCCAAGGTTAAGGCGCCGGTCCCGACGCCAAAGGCTGCCAAGGTGGCGACGGTCGCGACCACGCCTACCGTCGTGCCCCCCAAAGCGACTGGCGCCCCGGGAAAGGCCGGCAGCGCTGCTGGTGGAGAGGGGACTGACGTCGTCGGCATCAAGACCGATGGTATCACCTTTCCCTTTCCAGGGTACCTCAACAATATCGTACGCCAGATTTACGTGAACTTCAGTGTTCGGGGCGCCGCGAATTTGAGCGCCGAGGTGTTCTTCATGATTCGGCGCGATGGCAGCGTTGCGAACTTCCGCTGGCTCCAGCGGAGCGGCAGTCAAGTGTTCGACCTCGAGTGCCAAGGGGCGATTGAGGCGGCAGGGAAGGCGTTTGGGCCGCTTCCCACCGGCTTTACCGATGACGTACTTCCCGTGCGATTCAGTTTCGACCCGAGCAAAATTCGATGACCCTTCGCCGTCTGCTCCCCGCCGTGCTGTTGGCGGCATTCGCACTCCCCGCGATGCTTCGCGCGCAGGACACCACGCGCTCAGTTCGGATCGGCTTGACGTATGCCACCGGGACACGCCCAGGGGTGTTCGTGTCGCCGGTCCCCGGTGTGCACGCGGATTCGATTCGTGCGATGCTGTCGCGCGACCTCGAGTACGGCGATCGGGTGAGTGTGATCGCTCCAGACGGCGGCGATCCGCCATCGGGCACAATCAACTACGGGCTGTACGGCCAGATTGGGGCGGCAGCGCTCGTTCAAGCGACTCTGACCTCGTCGGGGACGTTGCATGTCGTCCTGCACGATGTGAGCGCGGCTCGCGTGATCAACGTCGCCGATTTCCCGCTGACAGGGACTGCGCTCGGCCCTGCGTGGCGACTCGGCGTGCATGCGGCGTCGGATGAAGTGGAATACTGGATCACAGGGCAGCGTGGACTGTCCGCCACGCGCATCCTGTTTATCCGTGATCAGAAAATGTGGTCTGTGGACTATGATGGGGCGAACGCTGGTCCCGTTCCCGGACTGGGTGGGGCGCTGTCGCCCGCGTGGCATCCCTCGGGGCGATATGTCGCCTACTGCGAGTTGACGTCGGGGGGCACCCTTGTCGTCATTCGAGACCTCGTGGCGGGGACCACGCGACGGATCGCCCGGGTCGGCGGGACCAATATCTCCCCAGTTTTCTCGCCGGACGGTAAGACCTTGGTCTTCGCCGGCGGCGAGGACGGGATAGATCTGTTCAGTGTGTCGTTCGCGGGGAATGACCCGCCGGTCCGTGTGACCGTCGGACGAGGGAGCCAAAACATGAGCCCGAGCTTTAGTCCAGACAGCCGGCGCGTGGCCTTCACCTCGAACCGATTGGGGCATGCCGAGGTATATATTACGGACGTCGATGGCACGAACGTGGACCTGCTGACGACGACCGTAACGGAAAGGAATCCCTACCGTTCGAACCCAGATTGGTCGCACGATGGTCGGCGCATCGCGTATCAAGCGCAGACTGATGGTGGATTTCAAGTCATGACCATCTCGTTGCGTGATCGGCTGACCAATCAGCTGACCAGCGACGGGAGCAACGAGGATCCCTCGTGGGGGCCGGATGATCGGCACATGGTCTTCACATCGAACCGTTCAGGAGAAAATCAGATTTGGGTCCTAGACACGGAGACTTTCCGATCGCGACAGCTGACACGCGTGGGCTCTGCGCGTATGTCCTCGTGGTCGCCCCGACTCGTAAGCCCCAAGTGAGGAATGATTCAATGACACGTTCTACTCTGACCATCCGCACCAGCGCTCTGCTCCTGGCATCCCTCGCGCTCGGGGCTTGTCGCGCCAAGCCGACTCCGGTCCCGACGCCCAAGGCGCCGGTGGCCGCTCCGGCGACACCAGATTCGGCCGCTGCCAGGCGGGCGGCAGAAGATTCGGCTCGTGCGGCGCAGCCGGTCCCAACGCCGAAAGCACCAGAACCGCAGCCAGCCACCCCTGCCCGCACGACTGCTCCCTCAGCCGTCGCAGGCACCGGTCCTGTGACCGCTGATGAGCGTCGCGCTGCCGAGGCCGCCCGCGTGGCGCTCCTCGAACGCATCTATTTCGCGTACGACGCTGACGAAATCAGTCCGGATCAACGCGCCGTGCTCGACGCCAAACTCCCGATCATGCTCGCGAATCCGCGTGTGCGGCTCCGAATCTCGGGGCACACCGACGAGCGTGGCGCGGACGAGTACAATCTTGCGCTCGGTCAGCGCCGAGCGGCGAGCGTGAAGCGCTACTTGGCCGCGCGTGGCGTTGGCGATGACCGCATTGAGACCCTGAGCTTTGGTCGCGAGCGTCCGCTGACGGATGGTCACGACGAGGATGGCTGGGCCAAGAACCGTCGTGGCGAGTTCGAAATTATTTCCGGCGGCGAAACCCTGAGAGCGCCCCGATAACCCGATGATCATTTCCCGCCCGCTTCAGCGTATCGCCGTTGCGACGTTGGCGATTGCCTCCTCGGCGTGTTTTGCCACGCGGGAGGACTTGCGTGTGTTGCAAAACGACCTCGCGACGATCCGCGCCGAAGCCATTCGTGCCGATTCTGCGCACCGCGAGCAGCTACGGCAGACACAGCGAGCCGTGGCCGGGGTTGCCGACACGCTCAAGACCGTCAATGTCTTCCTGTCGCGCATGCAGGCGGATGTCGATGCGCAGTTGCACGCGATTAGTCGCCAGTTGATTACCGTGCAGGAGTTGACAGGGCAGAGCCAAAAACGCCTGCAGGATCTCCGTGCAGACCTCGAGGCGAGACAGCAGGATGCGTCGGCGCAGGCTGCGGCGCAGGCCGCGGCCGCTGGAGGGGCGCTGCCCCAGGCGGCGACTCAGTCTGCTGGACCCGCCCAGCTCTATCAGCTCGCCACGGCGCAGTTGCGCCGCGGCAGCTCCTCGTCGGCGCGCGCGGGATTCGTGGAGCTCCTGGCACAGTATGCGAACGATCCGCTCGCCGCCGACGCGCAGTTCGGCGTCGCCGAGACCTATGCGGCTGAAGCAAATGCGGCCGCTGCAGACTCGGCGTACGCCGCGGTGGTGAGCAAATATCCGAAGAGCGATCGCGCCCCGACGGCGCTGTACAAGCAAGCGATGGCTGCCCGTTCAGCAGGAAATGTCCGGCGGGCTCGTACGCTGTTCCAGCAGATTATCGACAAGTATCCGCGTTCTGATGAGATGCAACTCGCGGCCGACAATCTCAAGACCCTGAAGTAAGGCCGCGCGCGCGCCCGGGAGCCAGACGAAGTGAGCACGGAGCAAGACCACGAAGGAACCGAGATGCCGTTCCTCGACCATCTCGAGGAGCTGCGCTGGCGCATCGTCAAAGTTCTCCTTGGCTTGATCGTTGCCTTTATGGCGTCGATGACGCTGTGTATGAACGTGGATGTGATTTCGTGGATCGTGCACCCGATCCTCCCGTATTTGCACGGGCAGAAGCTCATCGTGACGCACCCGATGGAGAAGTTCACGATCCTGCTGCAGATCGCCGGTGGACTCGGCGTGGTGTTGGCGAGTCCCGTGATTGCGTATCAGATCTGGGCCTTCCTCTCCCCCGCGCTCATGCCCAAGGAACGCCGGGTCATCATTCCGGTGTTGGTTGGCGCGGCGCTCCTCTTCCTCGTGGGCGTCGCCACTTCGGTGTTCGTCTTTGTGCCGATCACGATGGGGCTCGTCGAGGGGATTCAGACCGAGTCGGTGCAAAGCCTCATCTCACTGTCCGAGTACGTCGGCTACCTCTTTTCGATTTCGCTGGCGTTCGGTGTGATGTTCGAGCTGCCGATTTTGATCCTGCTGCTCACGGCGCTCGGGCTTGTCACACCGAAGCTCCTCGCGAAGTACCGTCGTCATGCGTTCGTTATCGGATTGATTGCCTGTGAAATCATCACGCCGGGCGACTTGCTTATTTCGACGCTGATTTTGTTCGTTCCGGTGTATGGGCTTTATGAACTCAGCATTGTGTTGTCGTGGATCATCTTCCGTCGCCGCTCGAAGAACGAACACGCCGCCGAAGAGATTGCGGCTGGGGCCAGCGCGTGATCGATTGGCAGCACCAGCTGCCTGAGCCGTCGCGGATTCGATCCGTCGTCGGAACGCGAGTGCTGGCGGTGGTGCTCGCAATGACGCTACTCCTCGCGCCTTCGGTGTCAGCGCAGGGTGCTGGAGGCGGCTCCGCCCCTCCGCCACGTCAGCCTTCTGCGGGTGCCCCGTCGCGCCCCGCCGATCCGCGTGCCTCCAAGAATCCCAAGGACACGCTGGGCAATGCCGGGAAGTCCGACGCGAAAGGTCCGTTGGTCGACTGGGGTGTGGCGGACTCTGTGACCCTCGACCTGCTCAAACGGAAAGGCTACAACGTCGTGCGTTACAAAGCCGCCGTGGTGGACTTCGCGTCGGAAACCCGCACGATCACCCTGATCGGCAACAAGAAAGAGCAGGCCGCCGTCGAGCGCGATCCGACGCAGCTTGTCGCAGACACCATCGCCTACACAGACACCAGTACCACGCTGCGGGCGCTCGGGTCTAAGATCGTCATGCGCGACCCCTCGCGCGGCGAGGACGTGGTTGCGCACGAATGGATGAACTACGACCTCGAGCTCAAGCAGGGGACGATGCGGGACGTCGAAACGGCCGCCACCAGCGGGCAACGGTGGATTGTCAAGGCGCATCGCGCCGCCTTCGCCAACGACTCGACCGCTCAAGAAGGGAGCGTGTTTTACGGACGTGACGGCGTCATTACCAGCTGCGAGGACTCGATCCCGCACTATGACTTCGTCGCGAAGGAACTCAAGCGGATTTCTGGGAACTGGGTCGTCGCGCGTCCGGCGGTGCTCTACATCGAAGGCGTCCCGGTTGCGTGGCTGCCCTTCATTTTCCAGGATGCACGATCGGGGCGTCGCAGCGGTATTCTCACGCCGCGCTTCGGTCTGGCGGAACTGGTTCGCAACAGCCCCACGTATCGCCGCAACGTTGAGAATATCGGTTACTACTTCAATCTGAGCGAATACTACGACGCCGCGTTTTCCATGGATTGGCGGAGCGCCGCCAATGCCACGGACTACGATCCGGGCTGGACGCGCATCAATGGCGAGATCCGATACCGATGGCTGAATCGGTTCGTCAGTGGTCGTCTCGCGCTGTCGAGCCAGACGCTGAGCAGTGGGCTCTCCAATACCTCGCTCTCCTGGGCGCACCAGCAAGATTTCTCGATCCATTCGCGTTTGACGATGAACGCGAACTACGTGACGAGCACCACGGTCCAACGCCAGACCACCCTCAACGCGATGCAGGCGATCGGTACCATCGCCTCGCAAATCAACTATCAGCGCGACATGGGGCTCGTTTCCATGAGCCTCGGCGGCACGCGACGCCAGTATCCCGGCCGTTCGCAGATTGATCAAGACTTCCCAAGCCTCAATCTGACGTCCAAGCCGATTGACGTGACGAGCTGGGCGCTGTGGACCCCATCATTCTCCACGAGCACGTCGTCAAGCTTGCACCTTGATCAGTCGGGAGACTTCACTCGCCGCTACCTCACTCGCTCCGACGGCTCCCTCGATAGCTCGAAGGTGGATCGCAACACGCGGACGACGCAGTTGTCGTTCAACTCCCCCTTCAAGTTTCAGACGCCGTTCAAAGATTTTGAGTTGCAGATCAATACCGGCGTTACGGCGTCGGATCGCCTCAACGATTTTCCCGAAATCCAGACCATCGTCGACCCGAACGACACCACCCGGCGTGTGAGTCGTGTGTTTTCTCGGACGTATCTCAGTCAGATCAACTGGGACTTCAGTTTCGGGCTCCCCTCGTTCTTTCAGGGCACGTGGAACCTCGCGCCCAGTGTGTCGCTCAGTAACGTGGACCCGGGTGCGTTCTTCGTGCGCAGTCACTTTTCGGGGTCGAAGTGGGTGTCGCAGAACAAGCGCCCTAGTTTTTCGCTCAGTGTGAGTCCGACCTTCTTTGCGCTCCTCCCAGGGTTCGGCTCGGTGTCGCGCTTTCGGCATTCGCTGACGCCGTCCTTCCAGTACTCGTTCGCTCCCGCTTCGACGGTCAACAACGACTACATGCTGGCCACGGGACGAACGTCGAGCGGCTACCTCGGCAATCTCGCGCAGAACCGCGTGACGATGTCGCTCACGCAGAGCATTGAGGCCAAGATCAAGCAGGGTGGAGACTCCGCGATCAATAATCCTGAGGGCGGCCGCAAGATGAAGGTCGTGTCACTGACCTTCACCCCGATTACGTACGACTTTGAGCGTGCGGCAAAGACCGGTAAGTCTGGTTTCGCCACGGATCGGTTTGGGTACAGCCTCCGGTCGGATCTCCTGCCTGGGTTCGACTTCGGTTCCGATTATTCGCTTTTCCAGGGCAGTGTGCTCAGCGATACGGCCAAGTTTAGTCCGTACCTCGAGTCGATTCGCGCGAGTTTCAACCTCAGTGCGGAATCGTCGATCGTGAAATTGCTCGGCCGACTCCTTGGGCTGGCGGCGAGCACGACTGCGACGGTCCCCCGAGATTCCACATCGCCCAGCGCCACCGATCGCCCCCTCCCAGGATCGCGCCTCCAAGGATCGCAGGCGGTCGCTGGCCAGTCTATGCGCGACGCGCCGCAAGGACTCGGCGCAGGGAAGGGGTTCGATGCGTCGTTCACCTTTACCAAGAACCAGCAGCGGACGCCGACGGGCAACTATCGGAGTCGCGACTTCGACGTCACCATCCAGTGTCAGGCGCTCAAGGACCTCAATCCGATTCAGTACGAGATCTGCGTGCAGGGAGCGCTCACGAACAGTTCGTCGCAGGACATCACGAACACGCAAACCACCGCTGGTGGTACTTTCGTGCGTGTTCCGCCACAGACGAACATCCAGACGCGCCTCAGTTTCAACCTGACGGAGAAGTGGTCAAGTTCGTACTCCACGAACTACGATGTCGAGCGTACCGAGTTTGGGGCGCAGACGGTGTCGCTCCAGCGCGACATGCACGATTGGCGGGCTATCTTCGGTTTCACGCAGGCGCCGAACGGGAACTTCGCGTTCACGTTCTTTATCTCGCTAAAAGCCGAGCCAGACCTCAAATTCAACTACGACCGCGCCAGTTATCGCCAGCAGGTCGGCTCCGTCCCCTGACTATGACTACTGCTCACTTCGAACTCGACGGCCACTCCCTCACACTGGATGCTGTGGCAGCCGTTGCCGAACGTGGCGCAACGGTGGCGCTTTCTGGCCCGGCACGTACGCGGATGTTGGCGTCGAACCGCGTGGTCACCGACATCGTGGCGCGCAATGCCGTGGTGTACGGCGTTACCACCGGTTTCGGGAAACTGTCCGACGTCGCGATTCCTCCGGACAAGTTGGCGGCGCTGCAGGTCAATCTGGTCCGATCGCATGCAGCCGCGGTCGGCCCACTGCTTCCCAAGCACGAAGTGCGCGCGATGATGTTGCTGCGCGCGAATGTCATATCAAAGGGATTCTCTGGGGCCCGCCCCGAGGTCCCAGAACTGCTCTGTGCAATGCTCAACGCTGATCTCTGGCCTGCCGTCCCAGAACAGGGCTCCGTCGGCGCCAGCGGCGATCTGGCGCCCTTGGCGACCTTGGCCTGCTCCCTGATCGGTGAAGGCACGCTCCAGCGTGGTGACCGCGTGGGGCCCGCCGCGGCGATGCTCGCCGAAGCCGGACTCATGCCGCTTACGCTAGGCCCAAAGGAAGGCATCACCCTCATCAACGGCACCCAGGCGCATACCGCCGTTGCGGCGCTTGCGGTGCGCGATGCGCGAACCCTCTGGCACACGGCACACGTGGCCGGCGCGATGTCACTCGAAGCCCTGCTGGGGACCCCCACAGCATTCGATCCGCGCATCCAAGAGGCCCGTGGACAGGACGGGCAGAAGGACTCGGCGGCGCTACTCCTCACGCTCCTCGCCAACAGCGAGATTCGCGAGTCGCACCGCCAGGGTGACACCCGCGTGCAAGACGCCTATGCGCTGCGCTGTATGCCGCAGGTGCATGGCCCTGTCCTCGATGCGATCCGATTCGCGGAGGGTGTGATCGGTCGCGAGCTCAATGCAGCCACCGACAACCCGCTCGTCTTCGAAGACGGCACGATGCTCTCAGGCGGCAACTTTCATGGTCAAGCCGTCGCGATGGCGCTCGATTTCCTTGCCATCGCCATGACGAATCTTGCCACCATGGCTGAACGGCGTATTGATCGGGTGGTGCACCCGGATCTGAATGAGGGGCTCCCGCCCTTTCTCGCGCGCGAGGCCGGCCTGCACAGCGGCTTCATGATGGCGCAGGTCACCGCGGCGTCGCTGGCGAGTGAGTGCAAGGTGCTGTCGCATCCTGCCAGCGTCGACACCATTCCGACCGACGGAAGTAAGGAAGATGTCGTACCGATGGCGATGGGTGCCGCGTGGAAGCTTCGTCGTATTGTCCGCAACGTGCAGCACATCCTCGGCATCGAACTTATGGTCGCGGCGCAGGGCATTGACTACCGTCGCCCGCTCAAGGGTGGCCAGGGTGTCGAGAAGGCCTATGCGATTGCGCGCGCGCACGTTGAGCCGCTTACCGACGATCGCGTGTTGTCGCCCGATATCATCGCCCTCGCTGACGCGGTCGCGCGTGGCGAGTTTCTGGTTTAGTACGTCTCGTTCGTCCCACGCCCTCAGTCTTTGACGCCGATGTCTCAAAATACGCCGAAATCCGTGACGCGAGTTGTCCGTGCCCCGCGCGGCACGACGCTGAGTTGCAAGGGCTGGCAGCAGGAAGCCGCCCTGCGCATGCTGATGAACAACCTCGACCCCGACGTCGCCGAACGTCCGGCAGATTTGGTCGTCTACGGCGGTACCGGAAAGGCAGCACGCAACTGGGAAAGCTTCGACGCCATTGTGCGCTCGCTGCAAGCGCTCGAGAACGACGAAACGCTCCTCGTGCAAAGCGGGAAGCCCGTCGCCGTATTCCGCACGCATGCCCATGCGCCGCGCGTGTTGATCGCGAACAGCAACCTTGTCGGCCGATGGGCCACGTGGGATCACTTCCGTGAACTCGAGCGGAAGGGACTCATGATGTACGGGCAGATGACCGCCGGTTCGTGGATCTACATCGGTTCCCAGGGAATCGTCCAGGGTACCTACGAGACATTTGGGGCGGTCGCACGCCAGCACTTTGGCGGCTCGCTTGCCGGTCGTTTCATCCTCACCGCCGGACTTGGCGGCATGGGTGGCGCCCAGACACTCGCTGCCACCATGCAGGGCGCCGCCATCCTCGGCATCGATGTTGACCGCACGCGTATCGAGAAGCGACTGACAACCGGCTACTGCGACAAGATGACCGACTCGCTCGACACCGCCCTTGCATGGATCGGCGAGGCGACCGCCGCACAGCGTCCGCTGAGTGTCGGGCTGATCGGGAACGCCGCCGAAGTGATTCCTGAACTCGTGCGCCGTGGTGTGACGCCGGATGTGGTCACCGACCAGACCAGCGCCCACGATATGCTGAACGGCTATGTCCCCACGGCGATGTCGATGGCAGATGCTTCCGCGTTGCGCGAGTCGGATCCGCAGGAGTACGTGCGGCGCTCAACCGCCAGTGCGGTGGAACATGTCCGGGCGATGCGCGCCCTGCAGGATCGTGGCGCCGTCACCTTCGATTACGGCAACAATATTCGCACGGTGGCCTTCGATGCGGGGCTCGCCGATGCGTTTACAATCCCCGGATTTGTCCCCGAGTACATTCGCCCGCTCTTCTGCGAAGGGAAGGGGCCGTTTCGGTGGGCCGCGCTCTCGGGTGACCCTGCCGATATTGCGCGCACCGATCGGCTCGCGCTGGAACTGTTCCCGCACGACACGCACCTGCGCACCTGGATCGAAAAGGCGCAGGAGAAAATCCAGTTTCAGGGACTCCCCGCGCGCATCTGCTGGCTGGGCCAGGGGGACCGCGCAAAGTTTGGCGTCGCCCTCAATGACCTTGTAGCGAATGGGGAACTCAGCGCGCCAATCGTGATTGGGCGCGACCATCTCGACACCGGCAGCGTCGCGAGTCCTTTCCGCGAAACAGAAGCGATGAAGGACGGCAGCGACGCGATCGCCGATTGGGCAATCCTCAATGCGCTGCTGAACGTAGCGAGCGGGTCCACCTGGGTCAGCTTTCATCACGGCGGCGGCGTGGGCATCGGCAACTCGCTCCATGCGGGGCAGGTGATTGTAGCCGACGGCACTCCCGAGATGCGCCTCCGCCTTGAGCGCGTGCTCACGAACGACCCCGGGATCGGTGTCGCACGACACGCCGATGCCGGCTATGAAATCGCCCGCGACACTGCCCGCGCCAAGGGGCTCAACCTCCCGATGCTCTGATCCCTCGGCGGTCGCCCCTCGGGGTGCCTGCTGACTAGAATAAGGCCCCAATGCTGTCCAAGAAGTTCAAGCCGTGGCACTTGGTTCCCTTCTCGATCAAGTACGCCCGACTCCGACTCGCCAAGCGCCCTGTCCTCGTGCACTTCGAGGTCACGATGCGCTGCAACGCGCAATGCGGCTTCTGCGATTATTGGAAGACGGATTCCTCAGAGAAGGCGCGTGAGCTCAAGTCGTTCGCCGACGCGGCGCGCCACTTCCAGCCGATGATGATCACCTTCACGGGAGGCGAGCCCCTGCTGCGGCGTGATCTCGAGGAGCTCGTGCGTGAAGTCGACCAGGCCTCGCCCTACACCTACATCACGGTGATCACCCACGGCGCGATGCTCACGGTTGACCGTGCGCAGGCACTCTGGGATGCTGGCGTCGTACAGTTCAACATCTCGCTCGATTACCTCGACGAGCGTCACGACGCGGCTCGGCAGATTCCCGGACTCACGCAGAAAATCCTCACCACCGTCCCGCAGATCGTCGCGCGCGGCATGACGGTGCGCTTCAATTCCGTCATCAAGCACGACAACCTCGACGACATCATGGGGATCGTGCGCCATGCTGCTGCAATCGGCGCGGGGGCAAACTTGTCGGTGTATACGGACTTCAAGAATGGGAACACGGAGCACCTGATCCGCGACGAGCAGCTGCTCCGGATAGACGCGCTCGTTGCCGAACTCCTGGAGTTCAAGCGCAAGAACCGCGGCGTGCTCAGCAACTCCGACTGGTACATCGCAAACATCCCGCGCTATCTGCGTGGCGAGTTGCGCGAGCCCTGCAAGGCTGGGCAAGACACGATCCACATCAACCCCGTGGGCGAGGTCCGCCGGTGCCCCGATTTCCCGACCGACGGGCATTGGACCAGCTACGACGGCTACGCCCCGATTGCGTGCAATAAGTGCTACTACGCGTGCCGCGGTGAAGCGCAGGCGCCGCTCTCGATTTCCCGCTTTCAGGATTTGCTGGCCTAGCGCCCGCGGTCGTACCTTTCGCCGATGCCTCAGACGCTCTTCGTCAACGCCGCTCAAATCGTCACCTGCGCCGGACCGGGGCGCGCCCGTCGCGGTGCCGAAATCCGCGACGCGGGTGTGCGCGCGGGGTATGCCGCGCTGATCGAGGGTGATCACATTGCCGCCGTCGCCCCGCAGGACGAACTCGAACGCACCTACCCACGCGCCGAGCGTGTCGATTGCCGTGGGGGCGTCCTGATGCCTGGCCTGGTCGATTCGCACACCCACGGGATTTTCGGGAAACCGCGGCACGAAGAGCAAGAGCTCCGCGCGTCCGGCATGGGCTACATGGAAATCGCGAAGCAGGGCGGGGGCATCCACAGCTCCGTGCGCGATCTCCGCACCCGCTCCGAAGACGAACTCTTCAGCCTCGCGCTCCCGCGCCTACGCCGTCTCGCAGCCCACGGCACCACCACGGTCGAACTTAAGAGCGGTTACGGTCTCTCGGTCGAGGCGGAGATGAAGTCACTGCGTGTCATCCGGCGCTTGCAGGACGCGCTGCCAATCCGCATCGTCCCGACGTTCCTCGGCGCACACGAGATTCCGCTCGAGTTCCGCGCCGCGCCGCGGCATCGGAACGAGTATATCGATCTGATTGTGCACGAAATGCTGCCGCTCGTCGAGGCCGAAGGGCTCGCGCGCTTCGCCGATATTTTTTGCGAGCCGGGCGTCTACACCGTCGACGAAGCGCGCCGTATCCTCAGCGCCGCGCGCGCGCATGGCCTCTTGATCAAGCTTCATGCGGACGAGCTGGAACCTGGCGGCGCCGCGGAACTCGCGGCCGAGATCGGAGCCACGAGCGCCGACCACCTCGCGGCCATCAGCGACCGTGGGATCGCCGCGCTCGCCGCAAGCGCGACCGTCGCGACCCTCCTCCCAGGCACGATGCTCTTTCTCGGCCGCCAGAAACAGGCCCCTGCGCGAGCCCTCCTCGAGGCGGGGGCGGCCATCGCCCTCGCCACCGACTTCAACCCTGGGACATCGCCGACGGTCAACTTCCCACTGATGCTCACCCTCGCGGTGAGTCAGTTGAAGCTGTCGGTCGCCGAAGCGATTGTCGCGGCGACGGTCAACGGTGCCGCCGCGCTCGGTCTCGCCGCTGAAACTGGCCAAATCGCCCCCGGATACGCCGCTGACCTCGCGCTCTTTGAAATCGAGGACATCCGCGAGCTTCCCTACTGGTACGGCGACCACCGGTGTGTCGCCTCCTGGAGTCGCGGTCGTGCTTGTCACCAGGCGAGTTGAGAAGGTAGCTTTAGGGCGTATAGGACTGTTTGGTCCTCTAATGTCTTTCGCTGCCCCGTATTTCTTGCCGTACCCCTTATGGCCAACGTCGCTGCGCTGAAAAAGAAGGCTGCCGAGTTCGAGCTGAAAAAACAGCTCGACAGGGCCGTCGCGATCTATCAGGAAATTCTCGCCGCGTATGACACCGGCGAGGAAGACACGCCTGACGTCGGTCTCTATAATCGGGTTGGCGATCTGCACGTGCGCCTGGGGAACGTGCCCGAGGCGGTCGCGGTCTATGAGCGCGCCGTCGATCTCTACGAGAACGGTGGCTTCTTCAACAACGCTATCGCACTGTGCAATAAAATTCTGCGGACATCGCCGGGGCGTGCCGTCGTCTACTACAAACTCGGCAAGATTAGCGCGGCGAAGGGATTCAAGGGGGACGCCAAGCAGAATTTTCTTGAATACGCCGATCGCATGCGTAAAGCCGGCGACCCCGCCGAGTCGTTCCGAGCCCTAATAGAGTTCGCCGCCCTCTGCCCGGATCAGGACGATTTCCGTCTCATGCTGGCAGAGCAACTGAGCGCCGCGGGGCGTACCTCAGAGGCGGTCGAGCAGCTGCGACAACTGCATGCGCGTCACGTGAGCTTGGGGAGTACGGCGGACGCAGAGGCAATCGCAACACGGTTGCGGACCATTGACCCCAACGCGGCGATCGTATCCGAATCCAACGGTCGGGCAGAGAAGCGCCAGGACCTGGTGTTCCTGGATCTCGACAGCGCCGCCGTCGTCGTCGCCGCAACTCCCGCAGTTCTCGGCCTCGAGCGGACGTCGTTGAACGTAGAGGTCCCGGAGCCCCCCGCGGAGCTCGTGTTCGATACGCTGCCGATGGTCGACGTCGAAGCAAGCGAGCCCATCGTGTTTGATACTTTGCAGGCTGAGGTAGCGGCGGTCGCTGAGTTCACTGAGACGGTGCTCGAACCGGACGATCGCCAGCAGCCCGCGCCTCCACGGCGATCTTCCGTGGTGCTCGCCGACTCGGTCGCCCTGTTGAGCGCGAGCCTCGAGTCGAACCCGGAGGATCACGGCCTCCGACGTGAATACGCGGAAGCGCTCCTCGACCGCGGCGACCGCGACGAAGGCATCGCTGAGCTCCAGACCTCGCTCGAGGGTTTCGAGCGCGACAACGATCTTGCCACCGCACGTTCCGTCATCACCGAGATGTTGCGGTTGCTCCCGGACTCAGTGCGGCATCACCAAAAGCGTGTTGAGCTCGCGTTCCGCGCCAATGACACGCAGGGCCTCGTGGAGTCCTACCTCGCGCTTGCCGATGCGCTGATGCGCGATGGCCAGCCACAGAAGGCGCAGCTTGTCTATCAGCGGGTGCTGGAAATCGCGCCCGATGACGCGCGCGCGCGAGAGGCTTTAGAGGCATTTGGTCCCACGCCCTCCACGCTGGGCACCCCACGAGGGCGCCGCTACACGTCGGAGACCGAGGTCGAGGGGCCGTCACTGCTGGACGTGGACACGGCGGCATCGCCCCCTGCACAGGGGAATGATGCCGACTACGTTTCGCTCGGGGACTGGCTCCGTGAGGACCAGGACCTGAAATCCCCCCGCATGGTTGTCGGCGAGGAAAAACCCTCGGGCGACGAACAAGCGGATTTTGCCGATATGCTCCGGAAGTTCAAGCAGGGCGTGGCCGATAATATCGAGGATACCGACTCAGAATCGCACTACGATCTTGGTGTAGCATTCAAAGAGATGGGGCTGCTCGACGAGGCCATCGCCGAGTTCCAAAAGGCGTTGCGAGGCACCATGCAACGGGTGCGAACGCTCGAAGTATTGGGGCAGTGTTTCATCGAGAAAGCACAGTTCTCCGTCGCGCAAACGACGCTACAGCGCGCGATCAACGAACCAGGGGCGTCGGACGAACAGTTGGTGGGGGTGTTGTACTTGATCGCGTCGGTGTGCGAGTCATTGGATAAACGCACCGAGGCCAAAGGTTACTTCGAACGGGTTTTCGCTGTGGATATCCATTTCCGCGATGTCGGTGACAGGCTCAACGCTCTCGGTCAGGTGCGCTCGTGACGCTCGAGGCGCGCCTGCGTATTCCTGTCGCCGCCGCCCTGCGCGAGATTCAAGGGCCGGTGCGCGAACAGCTCGAGCGCGTGCCAGACGAAATGTGGCGCATCGTCAAAGCGGATACCCCGCTTATCGAAGCGGCCAACAGGCACCTCATGGGAATGAAGGGGAAGATGTTTCGCCCCACGCTCCTTCTCCTTGCCGCCAGTCTTGACGGCGAGCCGAGCGAGCACGCGACCGCGCTCGCCGCCGTTGCCGAACTCGTACATCTCGCGAGCGTGGTCCACGACGATTCTGTCGATCACTCGAACGTGCGCCGCGGGCAGCCCACGATCAACGCGCTGTTCTCGCACCAGATCGCCGTGATTATGGGGGACTATCTGTTCTCCAAGGCGGTCGCTGAACTCGTGCGAATGGGCGACCTCGAGGCGCTCCGCGCCTTCTCCTCCGCCTCCAACGACATGACGCTCGGCGAGATGCGCCAGCTGTCGTCGTACGATGCGTTGAACTTCAGCGAGAACGACTACTTTGCGCTCAATAGCGCCAAGACGGCATCCCTCCTCGGGGCGGCCTGTGAGGTTGGTGCGATCTGCGGCGCACCGCAGTACCGCGATCGGCTCCGGCGCTTCGGCGAACGGCTCGGTATGGCGTTCCAAGTGGCCGACGACCTGCTCGACTACACCGAGACGGAGAGCGTCACGGGCAAGCCAAGCGGAAATGATCTGCGCGAGCACAAGGTGACCCTGCCGCTGATCGCAGCGCTGCCGGCGATGTCTGCGGTCCAACGCGAACGGACGGAGGCGCTCTTCGCGAACCCGACCCCAAGCGACAGCGAGATTGCTGAGGTCGTAACAATCGTCACCGATTGCGGCGGGCTGGAATACGCACGCCGCCAAGGCGAGGCGTTCGCTCAGGAAGCCGAAGAGGCGCTCGCCGGGATTCCAGAGTCCGATTCCCTGGAGTCGCTCACGGACGCCATTTCGTACGTCATGGACCGGAGGTCCTAACGATGGCACCCAACGGATCGTCGAGGCATCGGCCGGGGTTTCACGGAATGGTGCTTGCCATTGGGTTCGTCGTGGGGGGACTCCTCACGCAGGCCGGTCGGCTTTGGTTGCCGGCCGGTGCGGCGAAGGAGTTTCTGACCACCGGGGTGACCCCGGGGATTGGCGCCATTGAGATCAACCTGATTATCTTGAAATTTGCGGTCGGACCACTCGCGCTCGACGTCTCGTTACTGAGTCTCGTCGGGGTCCTCGCCGCCTACCTGATCGCGCGGTCGTTGTTCTAGGAGGCGCCACATGTTCGGAATGGGACCGATGGAGATGGGTTTGGCCGTATTGGCTATCCTCTTGCTGTTCGGCGCCAAGCGTATCCCCGAGATCGCGGGCTCGTTCGGCAAGGGCATCAAGGAGTTCAAAAAGAACATGAATGATGTGCAACGCGACATCGCCGAGCCCCCAGCGGTCGAAGCGTTGCCCCGCGCATCGCAGTCGACTGCGCATGAGGACTCGGCGAGTTCCGAGCCGAAGCGCTTGATCTAGTCCGGGTTCCAGTGTGAGATGTCAGAAGGGGGAGCGGCCGTTGGCCGCTCCCCCTTCGTCGTTCCCGATGGTCCGGGTTGGTCAGCTCGTCGTGCGGCGCTGCGCCGACTGGATCTCCTTGCGGTGATCCTTGAGGTTGGCGGCTTTGCGGAGGTTGTCGAGGTACATCCGGACGCGCTGTTCACGCAGGCTGCGCGTGATCTGGTCGCGCTGGAAGGTCTTCTGGACCGCCCAGGCCGTTTCGTCGCTCTCCACGCGCTTGTCGACGCGGAAGACGAATACCGCGCTTTCCGTCTTGATTGGGCCGGCAATCTGCCCAAGCGGAGCGGTGAACGCGGCTCCAGTGGCCTCACTGACGCCACCAAGGCCCGAAGCGCCCATGGAGCGGGTGAAGGGGCCTTCCTTGGCCACGGTCATTCCCTTGGCCTGCGCGGCGGCTTCCAGCGTGCCGGTCGCCGCAGCCTGAGCTAGGGCCTTGGCATCGTTCGCCAACGCGGTGAGCGCCTTCTCACGGGCCACGAACTGCTTGACCTCGCCCATCACATTCGCCAGCGGCTGGATGCCACCCGGACGAAGCGAGTCGAGGCGCACCATGTAGTAGGCCTGGTCGTCGTCGAACAGGTCGCTCGACTCACCGACGCGTGCGCCGCCGAAGGCCCACGCACCAGCGCTGGGCACCGTGCGGCCGAGGTAGATCGCCTGGTCGCCGTCCATCACGTCGACGCGCGAGACCAGCAGCCCCATCGACTTCGCGGCGCTGTCGAACTTCGCCGGCACGTCAGCACCGGCCGCGATCTTGGCCAGCTGGTCCGCCTTGCGGTCGGTCGCGGTGGCCGAGGAGTCGCCCTGCTTCACGAGCTTCAGGATGTGGCGAATCGTGATCGTGTCGCCCTTCTTGGCGTCCACCTTGATGAGATGGAAACCGAACTGCGTCGGGACGGGCTGCGAGAGCTCGCCAACCGAAAGCTTGTAAGCCGCATCTTCAAACGGCTTGACGAAGCGCCCGCGCGGGCCCTTGGGAAGCAGTCCGCCGTTGACCGCAGACGACGAGTCATCAGACTCTCGCTTGGCGATTTCCTCGAACGTGGCACCCTTCGTCAGCTGTTCACGAACGGCGGTGATGCGCTTGAGTGTCTCGAGCGAATCGGCGGTCGTCGCCTTGCGGTCGAGCGTCACAATCGAGAGGACGGCGCGGCCGGGACGATCGAACTGCTTGCTGTGCGTGTCGTAGTACTTCTGTGCTTCCGCTTCGGTGACAGCGGCGATCGCATCCTTGCCCAGGGTCGGGCGGAAGCTGACGGTCGACACCGAAGCCGAGTCGTGCTGATCCTTCCAGATCTGCCAGAGACGCGCGTCAGAGACGTACACATCGCCCGCGACCTGCGTGAAGAGCTTCTGTTTGGGGAGCTCGGTGCGGTAGTAGCCCTCGAGCTGCGCCAAGATTCCCTGCGACTTCGCGCCGGGGCTGGCGAGGAAGCGCTGGTACTTGGAGGGATCGAAGCGCCCGTCGGTCTGGAGCTCCTGCGCCTGCGCGAACTGTGGCGGCGGGCTGTACTTGGCCGCTTCAATGATCTCAGCGTCGGTCACGCGAATGCCGCGCTTGCCGTACTCCTGCTGAAGGAGGACGTCCATGACCAGCTGGTCGAAGGCCTGGTTGTCGATCTGCCGACGTTCGTCGAGCGTGAGACCGCGGGTTTGCTGCTGCTCTTGCTGCTGAGCAAGCTGCTGACTCGCGTTCACCCACTGTATGTATCCGATATCGCGACCGTTGACCGACGCGACGACCGTCGAGGTGGTTGGGCCGGAGCGGCCGCCGAGGCCGGACACTTCATACAGGAGGAAGCCGCCGACGAAGGCGACAAAGACCACTATCCAGATCCACTTCGCGTGGGTCCGCATCTGTTGCAGCACGGATTGTACCCTGTTGCAGAATCGTGAAAGGACCAGCAGTTCGGTAGAACCTCGCAAATTATCCGCTGTGTGGACCTAAAATCAAGTCAATACTGGACTTCTGATTGACTTCGCCCCGAAATCGCTACAATATGCGCGGACGTACGGGGGCGGTCCCCCCGAGGGATTGCTATGACTGCCTCCGCGCGGCTGCACGAACTGAAGAAGCGGTACAACGAGAACCCGCGACGCTTTTTTGCGCCGCTGGCCAACGAGTTCCGTAAAACGGGGGACCTCGACCTAGCGATCGGCCTGTGCGAGGAACACCTCGCCGTGCAGCCGTCGAACATGAATGGCCACGTGGTCTACGGCCAGGCGTTATTTGAGGCGGGGCGTGTCGCGGACGCGCAGGTCACCTTCGGGAACGCGATTGCGCTCGACCCAGAAAACCTCATCGCACTCCGGCATCTGGGCATCATCGCGCAGCAGAACGGCGAGGTGGAGGAAGCCCGCGGCTGGTTCGCGCGTATTCTCGATGCCGATCCGCGGAACGACGAAATCATAGGATTCCTCGCGGCACTTGGTGCGGCCGATAGCGCCGAGCGCTCCACAAAGTCGCTTCCGTTTATTTCTATGGAGGAGGATGCCGCCCCCACGGCGCCAACGTTCGACGACGGGGACGCGCACGAAATGCCGGAGTCGAGCGCGGAGTCGAGCGCGGAGCCGGACCTCGGAGCCGCCGCGGTATCCGTCAAGCCCTTCATGAAGGCGCTGGAACTCCCTGATTTCGGTGAGACCCTGGAACCCGACGTCGCCTTCCACGTGGCGGACGAGGCTGTTGACCTCCCAGTCGCGTCCCCGACGTTCGCGGAGTTCCTCGACGGTCAGTTCCAAGATCCGCTCGAGGAACCGGCCGAGAATCGCGGATCGCCGTTCGTCACGGCCACCATGGCCGACCTGTACTTGCAGCAGGGACACACCGAGCGCGCGCTCGAGGTCTTTCAGCAGCTCTCGCTTCAGCGTCCCGACGACGAGGCGCTGAAGCTCCGCATCCGCGCGCTGATGCCGACGCCGGTACTCCCGGCGAGTGTCCCGGCGAGTGTCCCGGCGAGTGTCCCGGCGAGTGTCAAAACGGCGCGCGCGTTTTTCGCGGCCTTCGCGGCACGTCAGGCAGGCGCGTCGGTCGCTGCGACTATGCCGCACGCCGCACGCACGCTCGACGCGTTCTTCGGGAACACGTCACCGGCGACCACTGACGAGCAGGCCGCCAACGTCTTCTCCACGTACATGCAGCCCTTCCTGGAATCCTGATGCGTATCGCTGTACTCAACGGTCCGAACCTCAACCTGCTCGGCACGCGTGAACCGGGGGTCTACGGGCACACGACGCTCGCCGAGATCGAGGCGCGCCTGTCAGACGTCGCGCACGAACTCGACGTCGAGTTGCTCTGCGCGCAGTTCAATCACGAAGGGGATTGCATCGACGCCATTCACGCGCTCGGCGGGCGCCCGAGCGCTGCTGGTGTTGCGCCAGAGTTGCGCCGCACGGTTGATGCCGCGCTCGTGAACGCCGGCGCGTGGACGCATACCAGTCTCGCACTGCGAGATGCGCTCGCGGGGGTCGCACTCCCGTTCGTGGAGGTGCACCTCAGTAACATCTACGCGCGCGAACCCGAACGCCGGCATTCGATGCTCGCGCCCGCGGCGCTGGCGGTCATCTGCGGATTCGGTGCGGCCGGCTATGAGATGGCGCTGCGCGCACTGGTGGCGCAGCTGCGTGCCGCCTCCGGAGCCTCGTCGAGCGTTTCGCGCTGATGCGCGGTGAGCATCAGCGGCTCGCCGCGCTGCGTTCCTCCCTTGACGCCGCCGGTCTCGACGGGATTTTAGTGACCGCGCTACCGAATATCCGCTACCTCACCGGGTTCTCCGGCTCGAGCGCGCTCTTGGTCGTCACCGGGCGCGAGGCGCTTTTTCTCACCGATTTCCGCTACGCCACGCAGGCGCCAGAGGAGATCGGAGACGTCGCGCATGTTGTGATCGAAGGGAGTTCGCTGTGGAAGCGCTTGTGGGAGATTCTGCCCGAGTTAGCCGTAGCGTCGATTGCCTTTGAGTCTGCGCAGCTGACCCATTCCGATACGCAGCGTCTGTTCGACGCCGCCAAGGGGGGAGGGAAGTGGGAGTGGCGGCCGTCGGTCAACCTGGTGGAAACCCTCCGCGAGCAAAAGGATCACGCCGAGATCGATGCGATCAAGGATGCCGTGTCCGTAGCGGAGCGGGCGCTCGCGCGCACGATTGCGCAGGTCGAGGTCGGCCAGACGGAGTTGGAGATTGCCGGAATTCTCGAGTGCGAGCTTCGCGCTGCGGGGAGTGAGTCGCACCCGTTCGAGGTGATTGTCGCCAGCGGGCCACGTTCGGCGCTCCCGCATGCGCGGGCCAGCACTCGGATTATTCGGCCCGAAGAGTTCCTCCTGATTGACTTTGGAGCGGTGGTGCGTGGCTATTGCTCGGACATCACACGCACCTTTGCGGTCGCGAGCGTGAGCCCGGAGATGCAGGACGTTCACGACATCGTGCGGGAGGCAAACGCGAGCGCTTCGGGTGCTGTTCGGGCTGGAATGCGGGGGAGGGATGCCGATGCGCTTGCACGGGGCTACATTCAGCGTCGCGGTTGGGGAGAGGCATTTGGCCATTCGTTAGGGCATGGGATCGGTCTCGAAGTGCATGAGGCCCCCCGGCTTGCCAAGACGGCTGAGGCGCCACTCCCGCAGGACGCCGTGGTAACGATCGAACCCGGGATCTACCGTCCGGGGTGGGGAGGGGTGCGGATCGAGGACGATGTACTCCTCACCCGCGAAGGACCCCAAATACTGACTGCTTTCTCACGCGACCTGATGGTGATAGGCTGACCCGCTTTGGTTAGCGCTTGCCCTCGGTCTTCTGCCAGGCACGCATATGATTGACCTCCGGTATGTCAAGAAGCTGGTCGAGATGCTCGATGAATCGTCGGTGGATTCCATCGAAATCTCGTCCGATAAGGGGATGAAGATCCGCATCAGTAAGACCGCAACACAGCGCGGCATGGTGCAGATGGCGCCCGCGATGCAGCAGATGATGCCCGCCGAGCCGAGGCTCTCGCCTGCGGCGGGGACGCCGATGCCCGCGGCCGCGGTGGAAGCCGCCCCAGTGGCGGCACTCACGGTTACCACGATCGACATCAAGTCCCCGATGGTCGGGACTTTCTACGGCGCGCCCGAGCCTGGGGCCAAGCCCTACGTGTCGGTTGGCGACAAAATCAGCAAAGGCCAGACCCTCTGCATCATCGAGGCTATGAAGATCATGAATGAGATCGAGTCCGAATACGCCGGCACCGTGCGCGCGATTAGCGCGAGCGATGCACATCCGGTGGAATACGGACAGGTCCTCTTCAAGATCGAACCGAATGGCTGATTCGGGCGCGGGCCGCCCTACGCCTGCGGCGGTTCCTGCGGCGGTTCCTGCGGCGGTTCCTGCGGCGCCTGCGCCGCAGCTTCCGCCGTACGACTACAAGGCCGTCCTGCAAGCGATGGTGCAGCGGAACGCGTCCGACCTGCATCTGAAGATCGGACGTCCACCGACGATTCGACTCAACGGTGAGTTGACGCCGCTCGACCTTCCGGCGCTGCGTGCAGAGGATCTCCGCTCGATCGGTGAGCAGATTCTCCCGCCCAGACAACGGCGCGAGTACGACGCGGACAAGGAAGCCGACTTCGCGATCGGTGTGTCAGGCATCGGGCGCTTCCGCGTGAACATGTACCAGCAGCGCGGATCAATCGCCTACGCCTTTCGCGCGATTGCCTTTCAGGCCCTGTCCCTTAAGGACCTGAATCTGCCGCCCGTTCTCGAGCAAATCGCCATGAAGCCGCGCGGCCTCGTGCTCGTCACCGGGATCACCGGCTCCGGCAAGTCGACCGCGCTCGCCTCGATGATCCAGTACGTGAACGAGCACCGCCACGCGAATGTAATCACGGTCGAGGACCCGATCGAGTTCCTGCATCGCGATATCAACTGTCATATCAATCAGCGCGAAGTTGGGAGCGACACGGGCTCGTTTGCGCAGGCACTCCGGCGTGTGCTGCGCCAGGATCCGGACATCGTGCTCATTGGTGAGATCCGAGACCTCGAGACGTTGGAGATTGCACTCAAGGCCGCCGACACAGGGCATCTGGTGTTCAGCACGCTGCACACCACGGATGCCACCCAGACCATCAGCCGCATTCTCTCGTTTTACTCGCCGCACCAACAGGCCGACGTGCGCTTCTCGCTGAGTCAGGCGTTGCAGGCGGTGGTGTCGTTGCGGCTCGTTCCTCGTGCCGATCGCAGCGGGCGTATTCCAGCGTGTGAAGTGCTCGTGAACACGGCTTCCGTCGCCGACAATATCCGCGACATGACCAAGTCGCTCAATATCCCGGATCTGATCCGTGAAGGCACGGTGCAGTATGGGATGCAGAGCTTCGACCAATCGCTCATGAACTGGTATCAGCAGGGGGTCATCTCGTACGAGAGCGCCCTCTTCTACGCCACGACCCCCAGCGAATTTGCGCTGCGTGTGCAGGGGATCGCCGGCTCTAACGACACCAGCTTCAACGCCTTCCAGCAGGATGTGACCACCTGATGTCACGTTCCGCCCACCAGGACCAGCACTGATGTTTAAAAAGATCCTGATTGCAAATCGCGGAGAAATCGCGCTCCGTATCATCCGCGCCGCGCGCGAGCTCGGCATCGAGACGGTCGCCGTGTACTCCGAGGCCGACCGCGAGTCGCTGCACGTGCGCTTTGCCGACGATGACGTATGCCTCGGTCCGGCGCCTGCGCGCGACAGCTACCTCAAGATCCCGCGATTGATTGCCGCCGCCGAAATCACGGGCGCCGACGCGATTCATCCGGGCTACGGATTCCTCGCCGAAAACGCCGAGTTCGCGGAGATTTGTGCGGCATCGGGTATCGCATTTATTGGGCCGACGCCGCATCAGATTCGCATGATGGGCGACAAAGCGACGGCGCGAAAGACGATGGCTGAGTGCGGCGTGCCGATTGTGCCTGGGACACCTGGGCCGATTGAGAACGTGGATGAGGCGTTGGAGTTTGCGGTGACGGCCGGATTCCCGGTGATCATCAAGGCGGCGGCGGGTGGTGGCGGGAAGGGGATGCGTGTGGCGCGCGACGCCGGCGACTTTGCCCACGCCTTTCAGGTTGCGCGGAGCGAAGCGCTGTCAGCGTTCGGCAACGGCGATGTCTATGTCGAGAAGTATTTGGAGCGCTCGCGTCATATTGAGTTCCAGATTCTTGGCGATACGCATGGCAATGTGATTCACTTGGGTGAGCGCGACTGCTCCATCCAGCGTCGCCACCAGAAGCTGATTGAGGAAGCGCCGAGTCCGGCGTTGACTCCAGCGCTGAGAGAGGCGATGGGCGAGGCGGCGGTGCGCGGTGCCAAGGCGATTAATTATGTCGGCGCCGGCACGGTCGAGATGCTCCTCGACG
>Ga0214919_10002740_pt1 | contig 27315 bp, 30 predicted proteins | sample LL1503_MetaG_FD_177994 | JGI IMG/M metagenome (GOLD analysis project Ga0214919, IMG submission 177994) | Freshwater microbial communities from Lake Lanier, Atlanta, Georgia, United States - LL-1503 | ecosystem: Environmental > Aquatic > Freshwater > Lake | place: USA: Georgia | collected...
TGTTTTTAATATTAAAAATAAAAGTGATGAAATTACTAAAAATAATAAAGATAAACAAATTAGAAAAGAATTACATAAACAATTATATGATGAAATTAGTAAAGTTAAAAAAGATTTAATTTCTTTTGATGAATTTACAAGTAATCCTATATATCATAATTGGATTAAACAAGAAAGAATTAAACTTTTCCCTAACAAAACATCGTTTCAAGAAAATAGTATATTTTATGAACTCAAATCTAACACTCAATATTTTTTAGGTTCAATGTTTTATATTTCAAATGAATTTGAAAAAATAAATGAAATAAAATTAAAAAATGAGGAAAAACAAATTAGATTATTTAATGTTTTACCATTAAGAACAAATATTATTTCTAAAAATATATTAATAGATACTTGTGGTTTAATTTCTAATTTTTTAGGAAATGAACCAACAACTGGTTATTTAAATAATTATAAAAAACAAAATTTATATTTTGAATTATGGAATAGATTTTTTAAGTTAAATAAAAGAGTTTTTAAGAAAGGAAAAAATTATAAATTTGACTATAAGATTAGAACGGATGGTATTTCTTGTTCTATATTATTTGTAAGAGTTGATAAAAATGGAGTACCTTTACCTAAAACATGGAGAAATAAAAAATGTTGCAATGAAGAAAATATTGATTATATTGAAAAAGTTGAAATTACAGAAGAATTAAAAAATATGAAAGTTGTTTGTATAGACCCCAATAAATCAGACTTAAATTATTGTGGTTCATACAATAAAGATGGAGCATTAGAAACATTTAGATATACACAAAATCAAAGAAGATTAGAAACAAGAAATAAAAAATATATTAAACTTATTGATAAAATAAATAAAGAAACAATAATAAATGATAAAACAGTTAAAGAAACAGAAAAAACATTATCAGTATTAAATAGTAAATCATGTAATTATGAAAAATTTAAAAAATATTGTGTAGAAAAGAATAAAATAAATAGAGAATTATATAGTCATTATGAACAGAAAATATTTAGAAAATTAAAATTAAATGCTTTTATAAATATGCAGAAAAGTGAAAGTAAGATGGTAAAAAATTTTGAAAAGAAATTTGGAACACCAGAAAATACAATATATGTAATAGGAGATTATGATAAAGGAAGTTATCATATGAAAGGAAAAGAACCAGTAATATGTAAAAAATTTCGAAGAATATATAGAAATGCAGGATATAAAACATATTTAATAAATGAATTTAACACTTCAAAACTATGTAATTGTTGTTGTGAAGAATTAGAATATTTTAAGGAAAGATTAAGTAATAAACCAAAATTAAAAAAAGAAAATAAAATAGAAACTGTATATGGGTTGTTGAGATGTCAATCTATTAAGCATAAAAGCGAAATAATTCATAACAGAGATAAGAATGCAGTTCAAAATATGTTAAATATTGTAAAATCAGTATTTAAAACTGGAAACCGTCCAGAAGCATATTGTAGAATTATAGGTTCTTAAAATTCATACTCGTTTCGCGACTTGTTATAACCAAATTTTTACACCTAATCTGTGCCTAATCGGCGTTTTAAATTTCCATTGGTGTAAAATATTATTATTTACAATACATATATAAATGTATTAATTACTACTTAAAGACAATTTAATAATATATTTTTTAAATTGTGTTTATAAAATATATTAATAAATTCTTTAAATAACTTATATTTATTGATGATTTTTTATAAATATTTATACAATAAAATATTTTATGTTATGTTTTATCAATTTATTCATAAACTTAATATATTTTATATATGAATTAAATAAAAATACTCAATTAAACATTATATATATATAATATATATGTCTTCAAATAAAAAAATTATTAAAATAAAAAAAAAGAAGGAAAATAATAATAATATAAATGATATTGTATCACCTAAAACATGGGTATTACAAAATAGAAAGAATTTTATAGAGTTTATAAATAGTACTTTTATAAAATATAAGAATAACCAAAAATCCGAAAAATCAACTCCTGGAATTTTTAAACCATTTAAATATCAAAAATTTTTAAGAGATTATATAGGAAATAACTCTCCTTATCGTGGTATTTTATTGTATCATTCTACAGGTAGTGGTAAAACATGTACAAGTATTTGTATTGCAGAAAATTTAAAAAGTGAAAGAAATATTGTAATAATGTTACCTGCTTCTCTTAGATCAAATTATATAGATAGTTTACATTTTTGTGGTGATCCTTTTTATAAACAAAACCCAGAAGCATATAAACAAAAATATACTTTTATATCGTATAATGCAAACAATACTATTGAACAAATAAAAAGAATTGGAGGATTTGATAATAAAGTTATCATTATCGATGAAGTTCATAATCTTGTGTCTAAAATGATGAATGGAATTATGGGTTCGTCAGTACAAGGATTAGAAATATATAATTACCTAATGAATGCACAAAATGCTAAAATAATTTCAATGACTGGAACTCCAATAATAAATACAAGTTTTGAAATTGCCATACTATTCAATATTTTAAAAGGAATGATTGAAGTAACTTATTTTAAAATATTAAAAATAGCAGGTATGTATGGACAAGAATGGAAATTAGGAGATTTAGAAAATCAATTATTACGAAATCAACATATTGACTATCTTGAAATTAATAGATTAAATAAATCAATTGAATTTCATTTAAAAGTTATGAGTTATACTGAAGAATATAGAACTGTTATTGAATTTATTGAAACAACATGTGAACAAAATGGAGTTATTGCTAAATTTACTGAAACGAGAAAAATACCATTATTTCCAATAGATGAAAATGGTGATATTTTTAAAAGTTATTTTGTAAAAGAAGATTTAGAAAAAGGTGATAGATTAAAAAATGAAATTGTATTAAAAAAACGATTGTTAGGATTAGTATCTTATTATAATGCTCCTTCTGAAAATTATCCTGAAGTGATTAAAAAAGATTACTATCGTGTTCAAATAAGTCCATATCAATTTCAAATTTATGAAATATTAAGAGCTAAAGAGAGACTTTCTGAACGCGGTGTATCTAGTAGTAAGAAAGAAAAACAAGTTAAATCCACTTTTAGAGTTTTTTCACGTCAAGCATGCAATTTTGTTTTTCCTGAAGAAATAAATCGTCCCTATCCTGACCCCAAATTTGTTGTATCTGTTATAAAAAAAAATAGTAATAAAAATATTAATTTTACAAAAATGCTAAAATTGGAAGAAAAAGCAAATAATGGAGTAATTGAAAATGATTATAAAGAAAGAATTCAAAATGCAATACAAAGATTAGTTGATAACGGAGAATTATATTTTAAACCTGGTGCAAATGGATTGGACAAATTATCACCAAAAATGAAAGTTATGTTAGAAAATATTGATAGATCACCTGGACTTGTTTTTGTTTATTCTAATTTTAGAACATTAGAAGGGGTAGAAATATTTTCAAAAGTATTAGATTTTAATGGATATTCAAAATATGGCACACAAGATAATAAACCAAAATATGCAATATATTCAGGTGTTGAAGATGAGAAAGAAAAAAAAGATATGTTAAAAAAATTTACAAGTAATGAGAATAAATATGGTGAATTTATTAAAATTTTACTTTCAACTGCATCTGGTGCAGAAGGTCTTGATTTAAAAAATATTCGTCAAATTCATATTATGGAACCATATTGGAATCAAATGAGAATTGAACAAGTTATTGGAAGAGGAGTACGAAGAAATTCACATATAGAATTACTACCAAATGAAAGAAATGTAGAAGTATTTAGATATTTTTCTGTTTTATCCGATGCCAATATATTATTAACAAGAGATAAATTGAGTACAGATGAGCATATTGAACAATTATCTATTAAAAAACAATATATTATAAATGAATTATTAAATATATTAAAAGAATGTTCAGTAGATTGTTATTTAAATGGTTTAGATAAAAATAATATATGTTTTAATTTTGGAAAAAATGCAGAAGGGTTTTCATATTATCCGGATATTTCAAAAGATTTAATTGAATCACATATTGTACAAAATAAGAAAACAGTTCAAAAAACATTAGCACGTGCAATAATGGATGAAAAATTTAATATATATTTAGTAGATCCTCAAAAGAAAACATTTTATTTATTTAATAATAAAAATAAAAAAGAAACAATATTGAATAAAGAGACTAAAAAAAAACAAATATTGATTGATAAAAATACACGTGAAATATATGATGCAAAGAGTGTATTAAATGGAGATCCTAAAGTGATTGGTTATATTGGAATAGATTCAAAATATAGTAAGAAAAAAAATTAATATTTTGTTTCAACTCAAAAAGTGAGTTGTGAGAAATTTTTAGAAATTTGTTTCAACTTAAACTTAATAAAATAGAGATGAATCTTCATGTAAAATTACCAACTTGAAGGAAATAAATAAAATCTTATATTTTATTTGCTTGCTAAGAACAAAATAAATATTTTTTATCTAAATTATATTATAAAATGAATAATAATTATAATGTATTATATAATAATCGTTTAAATAGAGTTATTATAAATAAAAATAAAGGAGGTAAAAGAGCAACATCTCCAATTAAAAAAGTTGATTATTCAGAAGAAGATAATACAGAATTTGAAAAAAAAATAGATGAGTTACGTAAATTTGCTAATATTGAATCTGAAATTAAAGATATAAATTTAGGTTCAGTTCAAAAAAAAAATTTACCCATTGAGACTTTAAGTATAGATAATACTATTAAACAAACTATAATGAAACAAAATTTAATATATGGTATTAAAAAAACTATATTATCGGATATGAATTATTTGTATCAATCATCTAATAGTAGTGATTTTAAGATTGGAATAAATAAGAAAGGTAATCAAAAAGGTGATATTTTTGATTGTTTTTATTTGTTTCCAAATATAGGCGAAATAAATACTAAAACTGAAACAAATATAATAAATGATAAAATAGTAAAATATTTTGATAATATGAATGAACCTCATGATAGTCAATATTTTCCATTAGATTTTGTTGCTCCTGGTATAACAATTCCTTTAAAAACAAAAAATATAGTTTATTCAAAACTTATAATTAAAAATATTTATTGGAATATATTTCAGTCAATTAATAGAGATAATTATATGAATGATGAATTATTATGTTATGTTCCAGATAAAAATGATTTTGTTTATAAAAAAATTAAGTTACATGTTAATTTTGAATTACATGCACAAATATCAAATAATACAATAAATATGTTTTCAGATAAAATTCTTCCGTATAGAACAGAACAATTAAAAAATATATGTCCGTCAAATAGTTGTTTGTACAAAAGTATTCCAATTGAAATTGGTAGTTTGAATGGAAGTAATTTTGAAGATATTGAAATTAATTTATTAAAAGATTTAAATATTGATTGTTGTTTATTGTGTTTAAAAATATCTGTTCCTAATTATTGTATTGATTTATTAAAAGGATTTGATAAAAATAATAAAATGTTTACTGGATATATTAATTTTTCACAAATAATTATAAATTTTGATTATGAACTATTATATAGTAAGGAAACCTAGGTATTTTCCAGAGTTTACGAAAGAAAAAGATATCTTCATATTTATAAACACTTTGTATAAATAGTTATGTTTAATTAGCATTTGGTACAAACCATCTGGGAATATTTTATTGATATCTATTAATAATATTTATTAATATATTAGTGTTTAAAAATACAATAATAAATTAAACTTTAAACTAATATTTTAAAAATCTTATTTTCATGTTGTTTTTATCTACATTTATGTTTAATCAATACAATCTTAAATATATTTTTTATAAATTTTTATTTGAAAGAGTATTTTCTAGAGTTTACAATAAATTTATCGGAACGAAGTGTAGATAAAGAACTATTTTCCGAAGTTTACGAAAGAAAATAATCTTAAACTTACGCTAAAGCTCCAGTTTACTATATATTTACATTGATTATGTATCAAAAACTAAAATTAATCATGATGTTTTATTGTATATATATATGTTTTTTGAATAAAAGGAAAAACGAAAGATAGGTGTTAAAACGATAAAAGATTTATAAAAACCTATCAGTATCAGTACGTTATTATTCTCGATGTAATTTAACATATTATTGTTCTTCAAAGTACAAAAGAACTCATTGAAGCAAGCACAAAAAAATATGTAATTTAATACGACCAATTTAGATTCTATATTCATCAATATCTCTAACAATATTTTTAGCGATATTTGATGCTTCTTCTTTTTTAATTTCATAAATATTAGTCATACATTTTATAACACCTTCTTTAATTTTTTCATTATTTTTGTAATCATTATGTTTTTTATTTATAATTTGACGAGAAAATGTTTTTATCTCTTTTAATGTATTTGTATCAGACTTATTTATATCATTAAGATGAATATTTAATTTATCCATAGTATTTGAAACAATATCTTTTACCTTCATTTGTATATATTTATCAATATCATTTTTATATACCATACCAGAATCATTATCCTTATCAATAATAACATTAAGGTTAAGTTCATTCTTCAATATTTCTTGTAATAATTCAGTGTACATAAATTGTGAAATCATAAATCTAGATTTATCACCTAAACTAATTTTTGAAATATCCCATTCTTTATCAAATGGCACAAGTGTTTGTTGTTTTATATCAAAATATATATTTGTATTATTATTATTGTTATTATTTGTTGTATTATTTATTGTGTTTATATCATTTTGATTATATAAAGTATTTATTGGTGCATTTATTTTAGTAGATAAACTTTTTGTATCCTTATTTTGTAATTTATTTTTGAAACATGTTGTAATCACGTGTTTTTTTAAATCTATAATAAATTGAAATTCTTGATTACAATATTTACAACATTTTAATTTATTTGTTTCAATAATTTTTAATTCATTAAAAAGTTCATTTTTATTTTTATATATTATGTTAGAATTTCGTAATTTATCAATTTCATTTTCTTCTAATGTATGTTTATTATTATGATATGGTAAAATACTTAAACATAACATTTAATCATCTGATAAAAATGCATATTTACCATTTTTTATACAACAATTTTTTCTATTTAAGTGTTTTTTCATATCACCGTAAAGATTTGATTCAAAATCACCACATCTATTACATTTATAATTTATTGCCATAATATATATTATATATTTATTATTTTATATTATAATAAATTTGCATGAAAGTATCATGACATGATTTATATAATTATTGCCTATTTATTTTATAAAAATGTATATACAGTGTTTTTTTTACATGAAATTATTCTTATAATATATTAACAATAAATATTTGCATTAAAATATAATATTTTTGTGACACTTATCATGATATTTTCATGAGTTTACAAAAGAAAATAAAGACAAGAACTGGAACGAATGTGTAAGTTCTTTGATATTTTCAGGAGTTTATGAGTTAAATTTAATATATTGTATATTTTTATTTGATAATATAAAGATAATAACTGTAGGTACAAACCACTTGAAAATGAGATTTAAAAAAATAGTCATTCAAAACTGATTTTATTATTGCAAATTTAAACAATACTACAATAATAAATGTAAATTATTGGTATCAATAAAATGTTTCCAGGTGGTTTGTACCAAATGCTAATATGTAAGTTCTTCTATATTTTCCTTCGTAAACTCCGAAAAATATAATAAAAATCGTATTATTTTTATTATTATTGATAATATACAATAATAATCGCATGATTTTTATTATTATTGTTGAAAGTATTTTATTGATATTAAAAAATATAATATTTAAAATAATATTGATACTATATTGTAGTTTTTGCATGAAATTTTACATGATATTTTATTGATAGTCGCATGTAATTTTGCATGTAAAATCGCATGATATTTTTTAAACATTCTTTTTTTTACACCTTTTTACATTTCAAACGCCGATTTTTATAGTAATTAATAAACTAATATAAAATTATTATTATAATTTATAAAAATGGATAATTTACTTCCTATTCCAATTAAATCAATTAATAATAATGATTATGAATGTATATGTAAATATTGTAGTAATCCAGTAAAATATATAACTGATTGGGATGGTTACTCATATCTTTGGACTATGTGTTTATTATGTAATAAAAAAGTATGGTATTATCATCAAATTTGTAGTTTATATGGAAGAAGAAATCCATATTTAGTATGTTTTAATTGTCGCATTCCTTTTTATGAAAAAGGAATTAAAACTGGTGAAATATACAGATTAGCAAAGAGTAAAATCGGCGTTTGAAATGTAAAAAGGTGTAAAAACTTTTTTAAAAAAGTTTTTAAAAAATCAAATTTTTTTTAAAAAAATAAAGTGTTTTTTTAATCCAAAAAAACTTTTAATTCCATCTGAAAAATATCATGCGATTTTACATGCAAAATTACATGCGACTATCAATAAAATATCATGCAAAATTTCATGCAAAATCTACAATATAGTATCAATATTATTTTAAATATTATATTCTTTAATATCAATAAAATACTTTCACCAATAAGTAAAAATTTCATGTAACTTATAATGATTATTAAACAATATTAATAGCTGTAGATACAAACCATCTGAAAATGTAATTTTAAAAATATTCATTTTTAACTTTAATTTATTATTGTATTTTTAAACACTAATATATTAATAAATATTATTTATTAATATCAATAAAATGTTTTTTAATTCAATATTCATTCAAAAAAAATAATTTAGTAAATTTTATTTCTAAATTAAATATATTACTTTTTACACCTTTTAACAATTCAAATGCCGATTTTTATAATAAAAAAAGAATTTGAAAAATTAGAAAAAGGTACGTAAAAACAACTGATGGACTTTATTTTACCTGTATATCGGTTAAAGTCTTGATTTGTTGATTTCTGCTAAATAATACATTTCTGGATTTTGTATTTATCCATTGTTGTGTTAATTTTAGCATATTTAGACATGCATTTACATCTCTGTTCCAAAATGTTTTTATTTTGTTTTCTGAACTACAACATCCTGAACAGACCAATAAACGATGTTTATTTTTACTTTTTAATTCTTTCTTATTTTTATAGTACCTTTAATTCTTTTTATTCTTCTTTTAATTCTATTGTTATATTTTTCAATTTCTAAATTCATTTTAATCATAATTTTTAGATATACATTAATATTACACTCTTTCTTACAATCATAATAAAAAGATTTTTCATATATCATTGGTAAAAAATTATTTCTAATATTAAAAGCAAATTTTTTATATTCAATCGGACAAGAATTTTCAATATCATCATTAAGAATAGAGTTTTTGACGAGATTAAAAATTCTTTTTTTTTCTTTATCTAAATCTTTACCTTTTTTATTAGTATAAATCTTAATTTTAGGTTGTATAATGTTTAAAAAATTACTAAATCTTTTAATGAAATGCATTTGTATATTATTTTTAAATAAAATATAAGACATATATTGAATAAAAATATATCTTATTTTTATAAAAATCGGCGTTTTAAATTTCCATTGGTGTAAAAAATACTGTGTAAAATATCTAAAATTAATATATCTGTATAGTATTTTTTATTATATTTTTTTATTGTGTTTTATTATTTACAAAAAAAGTAGAAGAAAATAACCGTAAACTTACGCTAAGCTCCAGTTTACCTACATAAACTTCGAAAAATATCGATTAACTTTAATTTTTATAAAAATCGGCGTTTGAATTGTTAAAAGATGTAAAAATAATTTAATATAAAATCATATTAATATATATATTTATGAATATATTAAAAGAACATCAAACTATACAAGAAAGTACAGAAACACTATTTTCAATACTAATATATGATAAAAAAGTGTGTGATATAATAAAATATTTTGAAGATCAATTAGATAAAGCTAAAAATATAAATAATCCAGCTAAAAAACATAAAGTAAATAATAGATTATTCAGTTTTATAAAATATTTAAATGAACAATATGAAGATGAAAATATTATTATTAATAATATATTTTTAATACATGAAAAACTTATCAAATATGATTTAACATCAAATGAAATAGCAACAGCAAAAACGTATAATATGTTTAATATTTTTTTAAAAGTTAATACAACATTTTGTATTGATTACTTTATTGAGTTTTTCTACAATTTTGATTTTATATATACAATAAAAATCAATAAGTCAGACATGAGTATAATAAAAATGAATAAAACTAAAGAAAAAGAATTAGAATCTAAAAAAATTACAAATGAACAAAAAATAATAGATGAAATTGAAAATATAAGAAAAAATTATAATTTTAAAGATAATATTATTATATATGGTAATTCATCATATTTCAATAAAATAAATAATATTAAAGAAGTTGTTATACATAATGATTTTTTAAACAAAGAAGAAGTTTTTAATTTATATGAAAATGAAAATATGAAGAAAAAATATATATTATTAGAAAAAAAATTGAATGAATTAAAAAATGAAAAGTGTAATACTGACTTATTTGTTTTCGGTAAATTAAAAATAGAAATTAAAGAAGCAATTGAAACATATATGTTAAAAGAATTGTATATTGAAGATAAAAAATATGATAAATTGAAAACATTTATTGATGAAACATATTTTAATTTTAATGTAATAACAATAAAAAGTTTAGAAAATGGTGATATTGGAGATATGTTTATTAAAAATTATAATGGTATAATGGGTATTAAATATTATTAGTTAGGTAAGGAAATTTAGGTTTCTTATTTCATACTAAATATATTTTAACACGAAAGTATGTTTAAGAAACATAGATTATCTTACTTATAATATTTTTAAATATATTTAATAAAATATATTTAGTAAAAATTTTTTCTTAAAAGAGTATATATATTATGAGTGATAATTCATTTGCTGGAATTAATTTTCAAGATCCTGAATCTAAAAAAATTTTTAAAAATCATTCTGAACAAATGTGTTCTTCTTATAAAATAAAATGTGATAGTGATTTTACAGTTAATATTAAGGTTGATAGTAAACAAAATAATAATCAATATGTTATTACTGGAAAAGTTAGTGGTGGAAATTTAATGAGTAAACTATTTGTAAAGTATAGTGCTTCTAATCCACCAACTTATAATTCTAATTTTTCTGGATCTGGATTGCCATATCCAAATGAATATGTTGCATTTGAAAATACACCAAATAAAGGAGTTGTAGAAGTAGTAAATGGTAATTTTACAATTAAAATTAAATATCCTAATAGTTATTATGATAACATGGGAACTATTTATGTACCACCACAAATTAAATTATTATTAGTTAATGATAAAAATAAAGAATTAGGAAATGCAATTGTTGTTAAACTAGGAGATGGAATTCCATTTCGTACTTTAACATGGCCTGTACAAAGAAATTGGAATAAAGGTGCATTGTTTTATAATAATACTAATTTACCAGTTAGAACACAATATCAAATTTTATTAGATAGCGCTTATCCTTCTGTTAATAAAATGCCTAATAACTTCTGGGGATTAAGACCAAGTTATTAAAAATATGTATAGAATAACGCGTTTTTTAATCTAGCTAAAATAAAAAGCATAATTTTTTTTATATCAGTTTCTTCATTATATTTATATATATTCTTGTTTTCTTCTTGTAGTTAAAAGAAATATTTAAAATTATCATACCATGTATTTTCCTTCACATACATTCCGGAAAATAACCATAAACTTACGCTAATGCTCCAGTTTACTACATATTATTTATTATTTATGTAAATGTTTCAGATATATTTTCCTTCGTAAACTCCGGAAAATAGTTTTTTATCTACGCATAAATGCTCCAATAAATTCATAGTAGAAACAAAATTTTCATATTATTCCACATAAAAGGTTTATTACACGAACATCTTTATAAGAGCATAATCATTTGTGTGTTTTATATATCCGTGATAACATAAAATTTTATACTCATTTTTTACAGAAAAGAACCGGAATGAAATGAAGGTTCATCGCTATATTCCGGAGTTTACGAAGGAAAATACAATAAACATTTCTTTGAAATTTTGAACATTTTTATGAAAATAAACCTAAACTTATTAAAGTTAAATCATTTTTTCGATATTATTTATAAAAGCTACTTTTCTAATATACTATGTATATTTCTTCGTATACTGTGTTGATTCGATAAATTCATTATAAATATATTATTTTCAATTAGTTTAGTTTATTTCATGATATAATTTTCTTATTACATGAAAAGATGTCCAATCAACACTATTTTGAATATCAATATTTTCTTGTATAAATTTTACTGTTTGACGAACAATAGATGCATAACTTGTTAACATTTCTGGATCTCGTTCTGTTCTAAAAACAGATGTTAAAAAAAATAAATATATAATAGCATCATCAATTGTTGTTATTATAGGAGTTGTGTATAAACAATATTGTCTAATCATATTATGACTCAACAGTTCGGGAATATCAATATTTCCGATATGCATTGATAAAAATCTTCTAAACTTCCGTGTGGTAGAAGGTTGATCATCTGAATTTTTTGATTCTTCTGTGATTGAGTTATTCATTTTTAGATATTATTAGTATTTTTTTATTTAACTTAAATATATAAAAATAATAAATCATTTTTTTTGTGGAACATAAAATGAAGCATTGTTATAAATACCAACGCCATTTGGATCTACTGTTTGACATACAGAATCTTTAATATTTACATTACATACAGTTTGAAATGGTACAGGTTTAGCAGTGCAATTATTACATCCTAATTTATCTTCAGTATATTTCATATTAACATTCATAATTTTACTTCCATTATTAATTAAAAATTGTCTATATTCATAACTACTCATAACATTATTACTATATCTAATCATATCATCAACAGATGAACTAGGTCTCCAATCAGTAAATGCTCTTCCATCATCCATTCTTGCAGGACAATCAAAATATTTGTTATTAGATGTTTTATCACATGTATTACTTTTACTATTATTCATTATATATATACTCTTTTAAGAAAAAAAATTTACTAAATATATTTAAATATTCATAAAATTAAATTTTTTTCCAAAACTTCCTTCCTCCTTTATTTAATTGAACCATATATTTTGTTTTATTATTTGTTCCTAGTTTAATTGTTCCAATTTCTAATTTACTTAATGAAGTTTTAGGTGGTTTATCTTCAATTATATCATTTATACCAATTTCATCAACTGTTTTCTTTTTATCTTTTTCATTTGGCACAACATCTAAATCATTATCGACTTTACTATCTTCATAATTGTTTGCGCTATCTTTTACATCATTGTTTGCAACATTGTTTGTAACATTGTTTGCAACATTGTTTGCAACATTGTTTGTAACATCATTTGCATCATCGTTTGCATCATCATTTGCATCATCATTTGCATCATCGTTTGCATCATCATTTGCATCATCATTTGCATCATCATTTGCATCATCATTTGCATCATCATTTGCATCATCATTTGCATCATCGTCTTCGTCATCATCATCGTCATCATCATCATCTTCGTCTTCGTCTTCGTCATCGTCATCGTCATCGTCATCGTCATCGTCATCGTCTTCGTCTTCGTCATCGTCTTCGTCTTCGTCATCGTCTTCGTCATCGTCTTCGTCATCGTCTTCGGCATCGTCTTCATCATCATCTTCGGCATCTTCGGCATCGTCTTCATCGTCTTCATCATCTTGATTTTCAAAAAAATTATTACTATTAATTGAACCTAATTGTTGAAGAATATTTGCAAAATTACTATTTGGTTCTTCATCTCTATTTACTTTTTTATTACTATTACTTAATTCATTCTCAAGACTATTTACTTTTTGATTTAATCCTAATACTCTATCTCTTAAAGAATTAATATCAGATTCTAATATATTTATTTTATTTTTATTTTTTCTAATATCATTAGAGAAAAAATATAATAATATTAATATAATAATTAGTAGTATCAATATAATAATAAAAACTATATTTTATAACATTTTTATTATAAATATATATAATTTTTTTTTTTTTTAAACGATTCTTATATTTCTTAAGGAACCAAGATTTAATATATGTATTTTCCTTCGTAAACTCCGGAGTATAGAGATGAACCTTCATTGCATCATTTCATTAACGGTTCTTTTCTGTAGTAAACTGAAGTTTATGGTTATTTTCCGGAGTTTACAAAAGAAAATACAGAAAGTAGTGTAAAATGAATTTATCCATAGATAAAGATCTATTTTCTGGAGTTTACAAAAGAATATACATATCTTTAGTCCATTACAGTTTTTTATAAATAAATTTTATAAAATATATTTTATAAAATAAAACTTTGTTTATTATATATAAAAAAATGAATATGGATACTAACTTTAGTTATCATAAACAAAATAATGATCTTTTATATGATATACCAGTATTCATAAGTTCTCCACAAATTTTATCAACTTCATCTTTAAGCAATAATTATGATAGTTTATCAAATAAATATAATAGTATTAAAATAAGTGAGAAATTTATTAGAGATTTATCAATGTATGATTATCATAATTTTAATGAATTTTTTAGTAATTCAAATAATAATTATCAAATTTTAATTATAATAATATCATTTATATTATTTATTTACATTATTTTTTCGTTTTTTTGCTAGATTTTTTACCATATATTTTTTCTTTTTTTATTTTTTTACATATTTCTAATGCAGTTTCAATAACATCATTATCAAAACCATTTTTCTTAAGTAATTCTAGAGCAATGTATTGTCTAGACGTTCCTTTTTTCAATAAATAATTAAAAATAATTTCATTATTTGCATCATAATCAACATCAAATTTATAATTAACAATCTTTCCATTTGTATCCTTTTCTAATATTTCTAAATCTGTATAATGAGTAGTTGTTATAGAAAGAATATTTGAAAAAGATGATATTTTTTTAATAATAGAATATGCACCAGAAAATCCTTCAATATAATTAGTTGACGAAAATATTTCATCTAAAACAATAAATGAAAATTTACTTTCATCAAGATTTTTAATTTTATCAATATATTCTTTACTTCTATACATTTCTGCTTCAAATAAAGATGTTGACCCTTTACTGTCTGGAATATGCAAATATGTTTCAATTAAATGAAAAGGAGTAATTTCAAATTTTTCTGCACTACATATTCCAATAGTTTGTGATAATATTATATTTATTATAACTGCTTTAATAAATGTTGATTTTCCAGCAGCATTTGGACCTGTAATTAATATATTATTTTTAATATCAACCGTATTTTTAACAGTTTTTTTATCAATTAAATATGGATGCCATAAATTAGTAATATTTACAAATGGTTTCTTTTTATCCAAATATGTAGTTAAACAATATGGATTTTCTAATGTTTTATTAGATATAATATTATCAATTGATAACATTGCATCAATTATTCCGGAAATATGAAATATATCACACATTTTATCTTTATTTTTTTTAAATTCTTTAAAAACATACAATATTTTTCCTTTATTTGAAAATAATGATGGCTCGTTATCAAATACAGGAAAATTAAAATATTCGTCATAAATTATTAAATCATCCTGTATTTTATTATAATTTATTAAAGCGTCTAAATTAAATATTTTATATTTTTCAAGAATATTATTAATATTATTACTTATTTTAGTATATTGAGACATTTTATTTAACTTATCATGTATAATATTAATAATTTTATTTGTATTATTAGAACTTTGTAATGAATAATAAATATTTTGAATATACATAAATAAATAAATACCTTTTGTTACAAATGAAGCAATCATTGCTTTACTTGGGCTTTTAAATATAATACTCATCGAATCATTGCTAAATAATGTTTGAAAATATTTTTTGGCAATTTCACTAACAGGTATTTTAATTGGTGATTTTCTTTGAAGATAAAATATAAATACAAGTGGTAGTAATAATGATACTATTGGAGTTAATATAGTAATTATAGGAGATACAACAATTTTATATATATTTGAAACTAATAAAGCATTCTGATTATTATTTAAAACATCATTTACATTGAAAAATGGTATAATATTATAATTAAAATAAATTAAATCATCCATTAAATCAATATGTTTCATATTTGTATCATTCCAAAACCATATTAAGTCATTTTCAAGTAAATTTATTTTATTTAACAATGGAATTAATTCATTTTTAGCAGAAGATAATTTAAGTAAAATATTCTGTCTTTCTTTTAATACATTTATATCATATATTGGTTTTAAAAGAATTTTTTTTAATAATAGAGAACCGATTTTTGTTTTACATTTATTTAGTTTATTAAAAATTCCACATTCTTCGTTTAAATAATGATCGTATAAAAATTCAATATCATTATATACATAATCGTTTACATCAACAATGCTTTCATTTTTAATAAAATTTTTTCTATCGATTATATTATTATAAATTTCAGAAAGAAAATTTTCATCTAATTTTTTATTAATTAAATGCATTCTATCATTTGTATTTAATTCATGTTCTTTTTTTTCTTCTGGTGCTATTTCACTCGGAATAAAATTTTTTAATAAAGTATTTTCTATATTCATCATTTTATATAAATAAATATGTTTATTCTCATATAAATACGCATTTATTTTTAAGGAATATTTTTTTCAAAATTATATTATATATTAATAAGATATATAATGGCAATATTTAATTTTTATTTAAATTTAGATGAAGAATATATAAAACTTATAAAAGATATTTATAAAATTATTGTAATTTTAGTTATTTTTCAAATAATATTGTATTTTTCAAATTCAGAAAAAAATATTATTAATAGTGCATTGACAGGAAATATATTAAATGACCAATTTATAACACTATTAATTTATATAATTATTTCTATTTCCGGTTATTATTTAATATTTGATAAGTTAATTAGTATAAATTGAATTTATTATATAATTTTTTTATATCATTTATTTATAAATGAATAATAATCAAAATAATAATAAAACAAATAAAGTATGGTATAATCATTATCGAGGATATATTGTAAAAAGTTATATACATCCTGAAACAAATATTATTATACAGGAAAAAGTACCATATAATCAACCAAATAATTTTTTAAATTTTTTGAATAATTATTTTGAAAATAAATTAAAATAATAATATATATGAAGATAGAAAAAAAAGATGATGAAATAGAATTATATTTTAATATAAGAAAAAACTTTATTGAAAGTTTAAAACCAAAAAACGAAAAAGAAATGAAATTATTAAATATGTATTCAAATATATTATTAAATATGCTTTTTTTAAAATGTAGATATGGAATAAAAACAGAAAAAAAAATGATTACATATTTTAAAAAATTAAAAAAAACATTATTTTTTAGAAATATTCTTAATAATATTATTAATTCCACGTGATCCACATTTTCTATCAAACATTACATGTACGATGAAATAATATATTAAATAAAAACCACTAAAAAAAAATGCTATTATTGTAGATAATGCTCTTGTTGCTGGTTTTTCATATTCATTACATGAATAAGCAATATATGCAGATCCGAATGAAATAATTAATGCCATAATTATCCAACTTACTGGTAAATTAAAATCGTCTGATAATATATCATTTGTAAAATTTTCATTTTTTTTGTTTAAGCTTTCCATAACTTTATAGACTGCAAATAATTCAATCATATTATATATATGTATTATAAAAAAATATTTGTTTATTTTAAGTAATTTAAAAAAATGAAAAAAATATTTATTAATTATATTTTATTTTTTTTAATAATAATTATATTAATAACAATTATTTATTTTTTAAAAAGAAATAAAGAAACATCAAAAGAATTATTTTCAGATAAAGAAAATTGTAACGGGTTTTTTGATAAAAATTCATTTTGTGCATATAATTTTAATTTAGATAAATGTAGTTGTAATTATCAAAAAGATGATTTAAGATATATGTTTAATTCGCCAACAAATTGTTGTGAACGAATATGTAATGATTATTCTAAAGATGAATGTTTACAAAATAGTAAAAAAACAAACATGCCTTATTATTGTAATATTGGAGGTAAATGTGTTAAATATGAAGGAACAATAATAAGTTCACATATTTCTGCAAATTATTGTGGAAACGATCCATTAAATAATCAATTATTATTACCATATACATCAAAAGAAGATTGTATGAATACTATTGAGGTATGTGACAAATATAACATTCCAGATAGGTCAAAAAATATTAATAAAGAAGAATGTTTAAAGGATGTAAATTGTGGTTATTGTGTTAATCGATATGGTGGAGGAAAATGTATATCAGGAACTGCATCTGGTCCAAATGATTTAAGAAAATATTATTATTGTGAACCAGGTAACCTTACTGGAAAAGATAAATATGAATATGGCGATCATGCAGAATATTTATTACAAAAGTAGATTATTTTATTTTTTGTTCTTTTTTTTATGAAACACTAATAGAATTACCATATATATAGATATATATTAAAAATAAAAATATTAAAAAAATATATAATGACTAAATATGAATCAGAAGAATTAAAAATAAAGGGAAAAATGAGTTATAAATCAATTATATTTTTTATTATAATATTTGGTATAATTATATTTGGATATTTTTATTATGAAACATTTATAAGATTCTTTCCATTACCAGTAATAATAAGTTCATTTATGATAATAGTTGGTATATGTGGTTTTTTTTTTCCAAATATAATAAATAAATTAAAAGAAGGTGAAGATTATGAAAATATAAAAGAGTATATAATAGAGAAATATAAAAAAAAATGATGCATTTATTTTTCTATACCATAGTACTTTTTTAGTATATCATCAATATGTATTTTCCTTTGTAAACTCCGGAGTATAGCGACGAACCTTCATTTCATTCCGGTTCTTTTCTGTATTTTCCTTCGTAAACTCCGGAGTATAGCGACGAACCTTTATTTCATTCCGGTTCTTTTCTGTATTTTCTTCGTAAACTTGCGCTAACTATCAAGTTTATTACATAATTTAAGAAAAATGGATTCGCCAGATTCACCAAAAATAAGAAAAATAGTTACTCGGTATTGTGTATGCGAATATACTGATAGAACTGTAATTTCTGGTCTATTAAAAATAAAAAGTTTTGATGAAATAAGACTTTATTTAAGTTCAATACAAGTTTCAGAAGATGACTACTATTCAATTCTATTTTTTTTATCAACATGTAATGAAAATGACAGAAATGAAATGATAAACTTTTTGTTATCTAATGATTTATTACATATTGAACATTTGGAGTCTTCTATTTTTCTACCTGTCATATTCTATGCAAGCGAAGAACGCAGAGGATATATGTCTTTTCCAATTCCGATTCCAGTTAGTATAATATCTATTGAAATTGTACTAACTTTTCTTCGTAAAATGGAGATAAATGATTCGGTTAAGATATTACATAATCTATTACTCAATCTAGGACATAATGAAAGAAATGAAAAGCATCGCGAATATACTTTATATTTAATTAAAGTTATTATACAATCATGTCCTTCATCATTAAAATCAATTCTTTCAAAATCATGTTTTAGATGTGCCAGAAGAAAAGTACCTACTTGTACTTCCGATGAAGATGAAACACCTGTAAAAAGTTGTAAAGAATGTTTTAATAATGTATCGCTAATACATAGTGTAATTAGATCATCTCAATATCATAGACGCAGTAATACATATGATAATATTATTGAGATATTTTTGAATTACAATGAATGTATTACTGCATTTAATAAATGTAATGCATTGAATAATGTTTCATTTGAACAATCTATATCTAATTGCAGACATTCTATTTCTAAAAAAATTAGTGAAGAACTATTATTTAGAATTAGAATACCATATGTTACTGTTGCAGAAGGTATTCAATATCCACTTCATGATATAACAGAATTATCAGATATATTTGATTATATATGCGATGAAAATATTGCAAGAGAAATATGTACTTATATACAGCCATAGTAAACTCTGGAAAGTAAATTTATAAAAAAATTGATGATTAAAATTTTATTATATTATTAAACTTTCTTAACATAAAAAATTTATGATAAATCATGAGTCTCACAGCAGCATCTTTTTCTTTTGGGTGTTCAGCCAAAAGATTTATTTCTAATTTGAACAATCAAAAATATGATTTCGAACAATTAAAGGAAAAACTAAATGCTTTGATACAATTTGTACATTCGAATTCTATTGATGCAATATTCTTCAAAAAATTGTTTTCTGATATATCAAAAGCAATTATACAAGAAAATACACCATATGATTCCCCGCTTTATGATTTATATGATTATATATGTCAATTGTACAAAGAAGGAAAATTGCATAGCAATATTACTCAAGATATGATATTTGAGTGGCTAACACCATTATGTAGTCCATATTATCATGAAGCGTATGCACATATAGGCAACATAGAATGTTGCATTTATCGTACAGAACCAAAACTGTATTGCCAAAAATGTTTACACTGTAACAAGTATTTAGCTAAACAATCTAACTACACAACAGTGTATGAACATCTATTTGGGATATTGGCAAAACATGGTATCCTACATTCTAATATAAGGTCTATGTGTAATCGCAATAAACGCATGCCCTTAAAAGTATGTAGAATATACCGATGCTATGAATGCACACCTGATGGAGGAGAACAAGAATATCTTGTATCGAATAGTCTTTTTTGCACATGTACTTAATATCTAAAATTTTAGATATAAGAAAGCAATTTTATTATAAAGAAAATAAAAAATATTTTATACAATATATAGAATATATGAGTAATTCTAATAGATATAAAAATGATGAAATAAATAAATTTATTGAAAAAAGTCGCGATTTAATAAGAGCAGCAAAGTTAAGACATGATAAAATAAGAGCATTATATGATAATACTCCTCTTCAAATAAGAATATTAAATATAGTTGTTCCATTAACATTAACTTATATATTTACTGTTATTAGTTATAATTTATCGTTATCAATATTTTTTTCAATAATAACATTTTTAATGATTTTAGTAATGGGTAAAATGATGGCAATTATATATTTAGTATTTTATATAATTGTTGTTTCGACAAGAACGACACAAATAAATACATCATTAGGACTTCCAATATTACAAACAGATATTATAAAGAATAAAGTTCCATATAATTGTTTAAATAAACCTCTTACTATAGCAAATAATGAACTTGCACAAGATTTAAATGGAGGATATTTTACATATTCATTTTGGTTATATATTAATGGTAATAATAATAGTATAAATGATGGAAATCCATGGAATTCATATAGATATAGAGAATGGAAATCAGTATTTTATAGAGGTACTCCAATTGTAGATAGTAATTTATCAACTTTAATACAATTTCCGGGAATATGGTTAACACCTGTTTTAAATAATCTTGTATTTGTATTTCAAAATTCATCATATGTAGAGAGATTAGAATTAGATGATGTACCATTTAATACATGGACAAACTATGTTATTGTTGTTGAATTAAAATCAGTTTCTATTTATATTAATGGTTTATTAGATAGAACATTAAATTTATATCAAACAATTACTAATATGAATGGATATAATTTATTTATATCAAGTGATAATAAATTAAATGATAAAAATCAAGGTGGATTTCCGGGATATATTGGTGAATTAGTATTTTATAATTATGCTTTAAATGTAAATGATATAACAAATTCATACTTATATTATAAGAAAATTATTAATAATTATCAAAATAATATAATATCTAAAAATAGTAAAGCAGTTATTCCAGTATTAATAACAAATAATGATTATGTTAGTTAATCAATTATAATTATTTAAAAATTAGTACATAAAAAAAAATCTAAGAATAATATATAAATTATGAATACACAAAAAGTTGGTAATTCAAATCCAGCATCTAATTTTGGAAGAAAAGTATCAAATTTTTCTAAACAAGGTATACAAAAATATCAGAATTCAAGTACAATGGGTAAAGTTATATTTTTTATAATATTAGTTTTATTTATTGCTTTTTTGATATATATTATTTATAATGCAGTTCAAGCATCTCAAGCAGCAGCTGCAAGTTCACCAGTAATAGTAAATGATGTTATTGATGCATATATTCAAAGACCTGCTGTTCAATTACCACAGGTTACACAAGGTATGAATCAATCATTTAGTACATGGATTTATGTTAAAGACTGGAATTATAGATTTGGACAATATAAGAATATTTTATGGAAAGGAAATCCCACAAAAACTTCTACAACATCAGCAACTCCATCTATAAGTAATAATCATTGTCCCAGCTTATGGTTATATCCATTAACAAATTCATTAAAGGTAGTTACATCTACATCAGCTGATGGAGGAGTTGAATCATGTGACATTCAAAATATTCCATTAATGGCATGGGTACATATAGTATATGTTTTGAATAATAGAACAGTAGATACTTATATTAATGGAAAACTTGAAAGAAGTTGCGCATTAAAAGGTATTCCAGTTATTTCAAATGATCCTGTTTATATAACATATGGTTCTCCTACTCCACCTCCAGCAGGACAACAAAATCAAGCAGGGTTTTATGGTAAAATTGGTAAAACTGTATATTATACATATGCATTATTACCGAATCAAGTAGCTAGTTTATATCAACAAGGACCATTGGGTAGTAGCCAATATCAAGTTCAATTTTTTCAAAATGGTAAAATTATTTCAATAAATGATGCAGGTAGTTTTGCAAATAGTTCTTAAATAAAAAAAATAATATTACATTTTAAAAATTATTTTAAGATATATAAAAAATATCTTAACATAATATATATGTCATCAAACAATGCAGGTGTAAGACTAAATTCAGGCAAATCTGGAAATAAAACTCTTTTTAGTATTATAATGATTGGTTTAGCAATAATATTAATTTTATTTTTTATATATTCTACTTATCAAGGATTTTCTAATTATAATCAAACATCGCCATATTTAATTAATGGTATTACAGATGGAACAATCGCACAAACATTTTCAGCCTTTCAAATACCAGCTCCATCAGATGATCAATACGGTATTGAATTCACATATAGTTTTTGGATATTCATAAAAGACACTAATTTTTCTTCACCTGCAACATCAGCATGTAGTTCTGGAAGTGGTGGTCCTCCTTTATTACATGTATTTCATAAAGGAAGTTATGATTTTATTCCAAATAATCAAACTTCTAATGGTTCAAATTCTGTTTATTATCCATTATTAGAATCACCAGGTGTTTGGTTATATCCAAATACAAATAAATTAAATATACGTTTTAATACTTATGAAAATACAATTGAAACATCTGATGTAGGAAATATTCCATTAAATATGTGGGTCAATATTGTTATTATATTGATTGGTGGTAGTGTTGATGTTTATATAAATGGTAATTTGAAAAAGAGAACTAAATTATCAGGTGTACCAAAAATAAATTATGGAAATTTTTATACTTCAAATTGGGGAGGATTTCAAGGATATTTAAGTAGATTAAGATATTTTAATTATGCAATTCAACCATTTATGGTAGATCAAATATTTAATATGGGACCATCACAAAGTTTTGCTACTAATATTATTCAAGGTATTACAGAACCATCAGCAATATTATCTCAAAATTACTGGATGACAACTGGATTTCCAAATTCTCAAGGTGTATCACCTTAAAAAAATTGATTTTTTTAATACCAAATATAAATTTTATAAAATAAAATATATGCATTAAAAAATGAATTGTAATATTATTTTTTTTGAAAATGATATTGAAATACCATTAAATCATATAACAGAACAAGAAAGAAAATCTATTGAAGATACTATATACAATTTTGTTATTGATAAAAAAGATTGTGATGGAATTGATTTAAACTATAGTATTATTTGTAATGTAAACGAAAAAATAATAAGTAAATTTTTAAATAAAAAAACTGTATTTAATCCACCTCAGTATGGTGAACATTCTTGGGGTAAAGTTGAATTATTATTTAGTTTAATGGATGAAAATGAACAACAAAAATATGAAAATATTATTAATAAATTAAAACAAGATACTCAAAGAAAATTAGAAGAACAAACTGAAAAATTGAAAAATATGAAATTAAAAAAAAGTTCTAGAAAAAAATCAAATGATAATGTTTCTGTTACATCTTTTGCATCTTCTGCATCTAAAAAATCTATTATATCAGATATAACAACTATTTCTGATATATCTTTAGCAAAAGAATGCTCTACTAGAAAATGTTCTAAATGTAAATTACCTGGACATAATATTAGTAAATGTCCATTATCTAAGGATACAAAAGATATCAGTAAAGTTATTAAAAAATGTTCTAATTGTAAACTACCTGGACATAATATTAATAAATGTCCATCTAGAAAAGATATTTCATCAAATTTAGTTCCAGATACAGATTCTGAAACCGAAAGTAAAGTTTCAAAATCTAGAAAATGTTCTAATTGTAGTCAATCTGGACATAATATTAATAAATGTCCATCTAGAAAAGATATTTCATCAAATTTAGTTCCAGATACAGATTCTGAAAGTAAAATTTCAAAATCTAGAAAATGTTCTAAATGTAGTCAACCTGGACATACTATTCGTAAATGTCCAATAGTTTGATAATTAAAGATATAAAAGGAAAATAAATTTTATTATTTATAATATTTATTAAGTAAATCAATTGTTTGTTTTAACATTTCAAGTCCATGTTTTATTGATAGTTTTTTAAATTTTTGTTTATCTATTTTTTTTTGTTTAAATGCATATTCTATTAATTGACTTTTTTCATGATTATTAAATACATGTTTTGTGAGAATTATATTTAATTCGTTAAAAAAATAATTAAATTTTTCTATTCCATTTTTTTCTTTATGTAATTCTAAAAAATCATCTATTTCTTTTTTAACAATACTATATTTTTTTTTTGTTATATCAATATCTTTAACATTTTCAAAATTTAGCATTTTTTCAGTAGTATTAATTATGTACTTTTTATTATGATTATTTACATTACATTCTTTCATTTTTTCTTCAACATATTGAATAAATTTTTTCTTATCAACTTTATTTTTTTTTTTGAAAGCTTCACCAAATTTATTATTTTTTTCACAATCCTTTAAATAAATTTTTAATAGGCATAATAACTTTTTCAATTTTTTTATATCTTCTAATTTTGGATATTCCATATATTATTAATGATATATTATTATAAAGAGAAAATTATAAATTAATATATACAATATGAGTGATATTAAAAATGCAAATACATACATCGGTAAAAGAGGTTATATTATAAGAAAAAAGAATTTTAGCGAAAAAATATTGAATGAAGTGAGAAATGATATGACAGTTAAACCAAACGTATCAAATGATTATGGTTTACCAGAAGAACCATTTAAAATTTTTTTGGAAAATGAAAATAAGCTATATTTACCTAAATTTTATGGTATTGAAAAGTTTGGAGTACCAGAAATAAACACATTAAAACCTGGTAAAGATATAGATATAACATTTTCATTAAATTTAAAGGAAGAACAAAAAATTCCAGCACAACATACTATTAATGCATATATGGAAAAAGGTGGAGGGATTTTATCATTACCTTGTGGTTTTGGTAAAACAATATTAGCATTATATTTTATATCAGTATTAAAAAAGAAAACAATTGTTATTGTTCATAAAGAATTTTTGATGAATCAATGGATAGAAAGAATAAAATTTGCATTACCAATGGCAAAGGTCGGAATTGTACAGGCGGATAAATGTGAAATAGAAAATTCGGACATTATAATTGGAATGTTACAAACATTGTCTATGAAAGAATTTCCAGAAGGTACTTTTGATGATATCGGACATGTAATTATTGATGAATGTCATAGAATTCCATCACGTGTTTTTTCCAAAGCATTATTAAAAATTAATAGCAATTACATGTTGGGATTATCTGCAACACCAAATAGAAAGGATGGATTAACTAAAGTATTGAAATATTATATAGGAGATATTATATATTCAGTAAAATCATGTGAAAAGAATATTGTTAAAGTAGAAAGATATATATTGGATAGTAATGATGAGAATTATAATAAAGAAGTGCTTAATTTTAAAAAACAAGCACAAATGCCAACAATGATTAATAATATTGGAAATTGTTACAAACGAACAAAATTAATAATGGATAAAGTTATATCAGAAATTAAAGCAAATGATAATAGACAAATATTGATATTATCTGATAGAAAACAGCATTTAGAAGATATGTTTAAAATGGCAAAAGAGCATGGTATAGAGTCAGTTGGTTATTATGTTGGAGGTATGAAAAAAGAAAAATTAAAAGAAAATGAAAGTTGTAAGATATTATTAGGAACATATCCTATGGCCAATGAAGGATTGGATATTCAATCATTAAATGGACTTGTTTTATCAACACCTAAAAGTGATATAATACAGTCAGTTGGAAGAATTGATAGAATAAAACACTTAAATATTCAACCATTAATTATTGATATTGTTGATAAATTTTCTATATTTGAAGGGCAGTCAAAAAAGAGATTTGCAGTATATAAAAAAAAGAAGTATCAAATAGAAGATATTAATTATAATTTGGATAATAGTGTATTATACATGAGAAAGAATTATCAATTTCATAGTATAAAAACAGAAGATAGTGATGATTCAGAAAGTATAAATAGTCATGAAAGTAATAACATTGATACAGAATATAATGATATAGATCCTAAAACAAATAGAAAAATCGGTAAAAAACCTACTAATATAAATCTAAAAAAAGAAATAGAAATAAATAAAAATATGAGTAATAAAGATATTGATACAGTATTTAAAAATTTTAGATTTTCTTAATTTATTTTAGAATTTTATTTAATTGAATATCAACATTAGGAGCATTTTTTGTTAGTTTATTATTACTATATGATTTAGAAATAGTTAATTTATTTTTGCCAATTATATTCAATGTTTCTAAAGACAAAAGAAATACCATTAAGTATATATAAAAATATATTTAAACCCTTGAAGACAATGCTAGAAACTTAAGATTTTACATAGTTTTTGTTATAAATATTAAATTATTAAGTTAATAATTCAATATTAAATTATATATTAAAATAAATTCATAATGAATATTGTAAATAT
>Ga0214919_10002741_pt1 | contig 27312 bp, 14 predicted proteins | sample LL1503_MetaG_FD_177994 | JGI IMG/M metagenome (GOLD analysis project Ga0214919, IMG submission 177994) | Freshwater microbial communities from Lake Lanier, Atlanta, Georgia, United States - LL-1503 | ecosystem: Environmental > Aquatic > Freshwater > Lake | place: USA: Georgia | collected...
TATTTATTTTAACAAAAATTACATAAAAAAAGGGTTTTTTGTAACAATTAAATGTTTGTAAAGCGGCGCAAAAGTAGCAAAACACTTGAAATCAATAGCTTACATCAAAAAATAAGGGGGGGGGGGATTTAAAAATAAATTTTTAAAATTTTTGTCTTAATGCGATGACAAAAAATTAAAGCTAAAATGAAAAAATGAGGAAATTAATTTTATGTAAGTAAACTAAAATAATTGCTAGAATTATTAATAAATTTTATTTCAACAGCAGGACGCTGCCAATTAAGCGATGGGTTCCACCATTTATATCAGATGCAATTATTCTCCAAACATAGGAATCAATTTGACATACGCCCGGCTTACCAATGACAGTTCCATCCCATCCAGTATTCAAATCATCTGTAGAAAAAACAAAATTTCCCCAACGGTCAAAAATCAGCATCTGAAATTTATCAGGGTCAATCCCAAACCCAACAGGAATAAATACATCATTTACATAGTCACCATTTGGAGAAAATGCATTTGGCAGATAAATAGAAACATCGGGGTTAATACAAACAGGATGAGAAACTGTGTCTGTACAACCATCCTGACTTGTTATAGAAAGCAAAACTTGGTAACAAAACGGAGCTAAATAGGTGAAATCAGGATTTTGTAATGTTGAACTGGAATTCTGAACATCACCAAAACTCCAATTCCAAGTTGCTGCATAAGTTGATAAGTCAGTAAAATAAATTTGAGGATTAAAAATAGTAGTCGGCTGTGGATTTGCACTGAATGCTGCAACAGGAATAACAAACACCGAAATATAATTTGGCATTGTGATGGTGTGTATGCATCCGTCCGATGTCTTGACCGTCAATATAACATTAAAAACTCCAGCGGTTGTGTAACAATGTAAAGGATTTTGCAAATTAGAAATGTTGCCATCGCCAAAATCCCAATCCCAAGAAGTGATATTACCTGGATTTGCAACATTGGAAAGGTCCGTAAAGTTTACACATATTGGAGCACAACCAGAAAGTACATCTCCGCTGAAAGCGGCAACTGGAACAGGATTAACAAGAACTGTGGTGGTAACATTCGCAATACAACCGTTTGCATCGGTCACAGTAGCTGAATAGGTGGTAGCAGCCACTGGTGTAATGTTTTGAGAATTGCCAATTAAATTACCAGGCATCCAAACCACAGCATAAGTTGGTGTTCCTCCAACTGGATTCGCATTAAGTACAGAAGGTTGGCCACTACACAATGCTGTTGGCGCTGCTGTAGCTGTTAATGTGAGTAAAGGAGGTTCTGTAATTGTGATGGTAGTGGTGCTAGCACAACCATTGGCATCGCTCACTGTAATTTGGTAAACACCGGCAAGCAGGGAGGCGGCTGAATTGCTTGAAGAAATATTTGGCGACCATGAATAAGTATAAGGTCCTACTCCACCTACTTGCAACACATTAATCACTCCAGTGGCTTGCCCAAAACAAGCAACCTGCGTGATTTGACCAGCACTCGCCACCAACGCAGGTGGTTCAGTAATAACAAATGATGGAGTTATGATACATCCGTTTGCGTCAGTAATTGTACAGGTATAAGAACCTGCTAATAAAGAGCTCGCAGTAGCAGCTGTGCCGCCAGTTGGAGTCCAAGAATACGTATATGTAGGTACGCCACCTGAAGCAACTACTGTTGCAGAACCGGTATTAGCACCATTGCAAAGGACATTTACCTGACTTGAAACAGCAGTAAGTAAAGTAGGTTCTGTTAAAGTAATAGACGAAGTTGTAAAACATCCATTAGCATCGGTAATAGTGCATGTATACGATTGAGCAGAAAGAGCTGAAGCAAGCGCAGCATTTCCTCCAGAAGGAGACCAAGAATAAGTATAGCTTGGGTTTCCGCCTAAAGCAGTAACTGTTGCAGTCCCAGAATTATTTCCATTGCAAGTTAAGTTTGTGGATACTATGGAAGAGGTTAAAAGCGGTGGCTCGGTAATGGTGATTGTATCAGTTGTTACACAACTATTCGCATCAGTTACTGTTACTGTATAAGTACCAGCAATTAAACCAACAGCAATAGCAGCTGTTCCTCCTGTTGGTGACCAAGAGTAAGTATAAGGTGAATTTCCTCCAGAAGCAGTAACGGTTGCATTGCCATTATTTCCACCAAAACACAAAACATTGGTTGACGAAGCAATAACGGCCGAGAGCGTCGTTGCTCCAATGACATTAACGGTGGATACTGCTATGCATCCATTCGCATCCGTTACGGTAACCGTATAAACTCCACCAAGTAAGCCGGTGGCTACGGCCGCATTTCCACCGGAAGGTGACCATAAATAAGTATAAGGACCAACGCCACCCGAAGCAACGACAGAAGCTGTACCCGTTGGACTTCCACAAAGCGAAGGCGTTGTTGATGTGACCAAGGCAATAAGTGATGTGGATAGTATAGTAAACGATTGTGTTAAAGTACAACCATTAAAATCCGTTATTGTACAGGTGTAAGAGCCAGCAGCCAATCCTGTGGCAGTTGCGGCGTTCCCGCCACTTGGTGCCCAAGCATAAGTATAAGGACCTACACCGCCGGAAGCGTTAACGGTTGCCACACCCGTTGGGATTCCGTTACACACAACATTCACTTGTGTATTTATCGAAGACAAAGCCGGCGGTTGTGTAATATTAAAAGATTGTGTAAGAGTACAACCAACAGGTGAACTAATGGTGCAGGTATAAGTTCCAACGCACAGACTACTTGCGGTTGCTGCTGTGCCACCAGAAGGAGACCACGAGTAGGTATAATTTCCGAGACCACCTGAAGCAACGACAGTTGCCGTTGCGGTGCAGGATCCAAAACAAGCCACATTTACTTGCGAGGAAGTGGCGGTAAGTACCGGAGGTTGGGTGATGTTGAATGATTGTGTTAAAGTACAACCATTGGGTGAACTGATTGTACACGTATAAGTTCCGACACATAAACCCGTTGCAGTTGCTGCCGTCCCGCCCGATGGTGTCCAAGCATACGTATAAATGCCTGTACCTCCAGCAGCAACAACCGTTGCTGTGCCATTACAAGATCCGAAACAATTCACATTTACTTGGGATGCAATTGCCGTAATGACGGGTGGCTGCGTAATGTTGAATGATTGTGTTAAAGTACAACCAATAGGTGAACTGATGGTACACGTGTACATGCCCGCACAAAGCCCTGTTGCGGTTGCAGCAGTTCCGCCTGACGGCGTCCAGGCATAAGTAAAAATTCCAGTACCGCCCGAAGCAACAACTGTTGCTGTTCCATTACAGGAACCGAAACAATCCACATTTACTTGTGATGGAAGGGCTGCAATTATGGGTGGTTCTGTTATGTTAAAAGTTTGTGTTAAAGTACAACCAATAGGAGAACTAATAGTGCACGTATAAGATCCCGCACAAAGAGCTGTTGCGGTTGCTGCCGTCCCGCCTGATGGCGACCAAACATAGGTAAAGTTTCCTGTACCACCCGCCGCAACAACCGTTGCTGTTCCTATGCAGCTAGCAAAACAAACTAAATTTACTTGCGACTGCGTTGCTGTAATAACCGGAGGTTGAATGATATTGAAAGTTTGTGTTAAAGTACAACCAATAGGCGAACTAATGGTGCAGGTATAAGTTCCGGCACAAAGGCCTGTGGCGGTGGCTGCGGTGCCACCAGATGGAGCCCATGCGTACGTATAATTACCGGTCCCTCCAGCAGCAACAACCGTTGCTGTTCCATTACAAGCCCCGAAACAATCTACATCTACCTGCGATTGTGTGGCAGTGATAACGGGTGGCGCTGTGATGTTGAACGATTGTGTTAAAGTACAACCAATAGGTGAACTGATAGTACACGTATAGGTTCCTACACAAAGACCCGTTGCTGTAGCAGCAGTTCCCCCCGAAGGCGCCCAAACATAAGTATAGTTGCCTAATCCACCCGAGGCGACAACAGTTGCACTTCCGTTACATGCACCAAAGCAATCAACATCAACCTGAGATGCAACGGCAGCAATGGCTGGGGGATCTGTAATTACAAAAACAGATGCAAACGTACAGCCCAAAGGTGAACTTATTGTACAGGTAAAACTTCCTGCACATAAACCACCTGCAGTAGGAGCTGTACCACCTGTTGGTGACCATAAATAAGTGTAAATTCCAGTTCCTCCGGATGCTACTACTGTAGCAGTACCGTGACAAACACCAAAACAATCATTGTTCACCTGTGATTGAGTGGCTGTAATTGGTGGCGATTGGGTTAATGTAAATGTAGAAGTGAATGTGCATCCGTTAGCATCAGTTGTGGTACACGTATAATTTCCAGCTCCAAGACCTGTTGCAGTAGCAGCAGTTCCCCCAGAAGGAGACCACAAATAAGTGTACGGCGGAACACCTCCAGACATCGTTACGGTTGCTGAACCTGTATTTCCTCCGTTACAAACAATATTAACTTGCGATAAAGTTGCAGCTAAAACAGGAGGCTGCGTAATAGTTACCGTTTGTGTAACAACACACCCCCCAACTCCAGTACAAGTAACACTATATGTACCAACAGACAAGCCAGTAGCAGTTTGACTTGTGCCACCTGAAGGACTCCATAAATAAGTATAAACACCCACTGGACTTGGGGTAACTGTAGCGCTCCCTGTGTTACCTCCAAAACACAATACGTTTATACTTGAAATAGTCGCAGTTGGCATTGGGTTTACCGTAACAGTTACCGGAACTGGCGGAACTGGATAACAAGCAATATACCCACCGGAAACTGTTACGGTGTAAGTAGTAGTAGAGCTCGGTGTAACAATAACACTTTGCCCAATTAAATTTCCAGGTGTCCAAGTAAATGTAGGCAAGCCAGTACCACAACCACCACTACCTGTTAAAACAGCGGCCAAGGTAACGGGCGTTCCAATACAAACAGATGATGGCGTTGATGTAGCAGATAAAATGAAAGTTGGTGCGGTTCCTGGTGTTGTAAAAGTGTAATTTTGAGACCATGGTCCCGTACTCATATTACCACACAAACGCTCTCTTGCTCTCAAAACATATTGGGTACCCGCACATAGAACAGAAAATGGAATAGTTATCGGAACGTAGGGCTCCAAAACACAATTATCTGACCAGGGATTTGGAATATTTAACATTGACCTAAACCAAGGGTAAACATTCCATGTACCATTACATGCGGGAGCCAAACCTGTAAAATTGGCTGAGGAGAAGCACCTTATTTCTACTTCCATGTAATATGGTCCACAACCACAAGTAGCAGGATCTGAACTGCCATTAATAGTTACACTGTTGCCATTGGTTGAGCATGAAAAATTAAGTAACGCTAAGCCATGACAAGCTTTAATATAGCTATGAGAAGCAAAACTTACAACTAAAATTAAAAGAAATTGCAAGGAAGTTTTTCTCATACAACAAATGACTTGTCTAAACAATTGAATTTAGACCAACCAAAAATACTAAAAAATAGCACACACGCGTTAAAATTTCAAAATCACTACTAAAAGTTTTCAATTTGAAAGAAAATAAATCTAATAAAATAATTTTTCTGATTTTTTTGTTTATTGCAATTTTTGTAATAATTTTAACGCCTATTTAATATAAACTTATTATAAGTTCTTTTTAGTTAATACTAATTAAAACATCAAAATAGCTATACAAATATAATTTTTTTATTATCAAAAACACAACCTATTTTATTAACTTAAATTTTACATTTATGAAAACAACTCAACTCTTAGTAGCAACAATTATTTTGTGTCTTTTTTCATTCATTTCAAAAGCACAGATTTCAGGGCCACAAACAATACCTGGAAGCTACCCCTCTATAGAAGCAGCCGTAAACGCATTAAACCTACAAGGTGTTGGAAACGGTGGTGCTACTTTCAATGTTGCAGCTGGTTATACAGAAACTCCAACAGCTCCAATTATTTTAACATTGGGAGTTGTTAATGGTTCATCAGCTGCAAATCCCTTGGTGTTTCAAAAATCAGGTGTTGGAGCAAACCCATTAGTAACCGCATCCACAGCTGGCTCGTCAATTACTGTGGACGGTATATTTATTCTAAATGGTACCGACTACGTAACAATTAATGGAATAGACTTACAAGAAAATGTGCTCAACACAACGCCAACAGCACAAATGGAATGGGGCTACGCACTTGTTAAATCACCTTTAGGTGGCGGAGCGAGTTACAACACAATTAAGAATTGTGTTGTGACACTCAACAAAGCAAATATTAATTCAGTGGGAATTTATTTAGGAAACCACTCAACAGTTAACACCACTACGATTATCGTCACTTCCGCAAATGGAACAAGTAGCTATAATAAGTTCTATAATAACACAACTCAAAATACATATAGCGGCATCTACCTAGCTGGCTATGCGGCCGCAGCGCCATACGATTTTTATGATCAAGGCAACGAAATTGGACGCGATGGAATTAGTACCAACAGAAACCAGATTCTTAATTTTGGAGGTTTAGCAAACACTTCTTATGGTGTTTATGGAATTTACCAAAATGACCTAAAAGTATTCAGCACCTATGTAAATAACAGCGGTGGCGCACCTGCAATTGCAACGTTGTATGGCATTTTCACCAGTATTGGCAATAACGCTAATGTTGACATTTACGGTGATACGTTAATCATGTCCTCTTCCTCTACAGCCAGCTCTTCCCTATTTGCCATACAAAATTCGATGGGTTCAACTGGAGCAGGTAACACTGTTAACATTTACAACAACGTAGTGGTTGGCTGTTCTTATCCTACTAATTTGGGGGGGGCTTTCTATGGCGTTTCGTCAACAGCAAGCGCCACCTACACCAATATGTACAACAATAAAGTAAACAACAACAGCATACCTGGCACAGGTGCTTTTTACGGCTTAAATTATACGGGTAGTAGTGCAACCCTTTGCTTGGTAGTAAATATCTATGGAAACACAGTAAGCAATAACACTAAAACTGGAATTGGTGGTTCCTTTTTCATAATTTCTGCTAGCGCAAGTACACTAGCAACGAATTGCTACAACAACCAATTGTTTAATAACAGCAATTCAGCTTCCACTGGAACAATGTATGGCTATTATAATTTTGGTGTCGGCTACAATGAAAACATCTATAACAATACTATTTACAACAATACAGGTGGCACAGGAGAAACCGTTATGTTATCTGTAAAAAGTGGTTCAGGTCCAACAAACAAACAAGTTTACGACAATACCATCTATAACATAAGTGGCACTGCGGCAACAACAGCAGTGGCTGGAATTCAGATTTCATATGGCACAATCGTAAATATCTATAGAAACAATATTTATAATATTACAAATAACAGTGCAACTGGTGGAATACCTGCAGTATATGGTATACAAGCAGACGCAACAGGCAACACTCAAACCACTGTCTATAATAATTTCATTTCTGAATTGAAAGCTCCATCTGCTAGTAATAGCAATGCTGTTTATGGTATTTGGCTAAATGGTTCAACTGCTTCAGTAATGAATGCATATTACAACTCTATCTATTTAAATGGAACTAGTACTGGAATCAATTTTGGAACAGCAGCTTTAGTTTGTTCAGCTTCTCCTTTAAGTATCGATTTAAGAAATAATATTCTTGTGAATGCTTCAACGCCTGCTGGTACTGGCACAACACGCGCTTTAGTAAGGGCCTCGGCTCTCAATACTAATTATGCACTTACATCTGGATTTAATTGTCTTTTTGCTGGAACTCCTGGTCCTTCAAATTTAATTTTTTCTGATGGAACAAATAATGATCAAACACTTCAAGCTTTTAAAAACAGGGTTGGTCCACGTGAGCAATCTTCCTTTTCTTCCTTGCCTCCATTTATAAATATTGCTACGAGTCCTTACAACCTGCACTTACAAAATTCAATTGCAACACAGTGCGAAGGCGGTGCTAAACCAATTGCTGGATTTACTTTAGATTATGATGGCGGAACACGAAATTTAACAACACCAGATGTGGGCGCGGACGAATTAACGGGTGTTACTGTAGACATTGCTGCACCCGACATTCAATATGCACTACTTGGAACATCAAGCGTTGCAGCTAACCGTGTACTAACTAATTTCGCAACCATTACTGACCCAAGTGGAATTAATATAAGTAGCAATACAAAGCCACGTATCTACTACAAAAGACCAATCAATGCGAATACCTACACTAACAATTCAAATGCTACCGATGGCTGGAAGTATGTAGAATCTACAAGCTCCTCTTCTCCATTTAGTTTCACAATTGATTATTCTTTACTATTCGGTGGTGGCGTAATAAATGGAGATTTTATACAATACTTTGTAGTAGCACAAGATTTAAATGGAGTGCCTACTGTTGGTTTAAATAATGGTGGATTTACTGTTCAACCTTCATCGGTAGCTTTAACTGCTGCAAATTTCCCACTCAACAATACCATTAACCAATACCCAATTGTTAGTGCTGCATTAAGTGGAACAATCAACGTTGGGCCAACAGAATTAATTACCTCACTAACTAATCTTGGTGGAATTTTTCAATTGATAAATGCTTCTACATTAGCAGGAAATCTTATCATCAATGTTACCGGTGATCTTCCAGCCGAAACAGGAACGTACCCACTCAATCAATGGTCCGAACAAGGAATTGGAAATTATACCGTTTCAATAAAATCAAGTGCAGCTGTTGTACGCAATATATATGGAAGCAACTTAGCGGCCTCGCTTATTCGCTTTGATGGCGCCGATCGTGTGAACATTGATGGCCGATTTGCAAATGCTGGAACTTATTTAATGTTCCGAAATACATCAAATACTGCACCTACAATTGGATTTCTAAATGATGCTCAAAGCAACACCGTTCAATATTCAATTATTGAAAGTGGAAATACTTCAATGCTTACAACATTAGGTGGTGCAATATGGATTGGAACCACAACAGGACTATTGGGTAATGATAATAATACCATCAACAATTGCGACATTCGCGACAGAAGCGATATACCCGGAAATCCTGCAATTAGCATTAATTGCCAAGGGACTTCAAATATTATTACACAATACAATGACAATACCGTTATCTCCAACAACAGTATTCACGATTGGTATTTGCTAAACGGAGCTACACAATATGCAGTAAACATTGGTACTGGAAATAGTGCTTCAACAGTGAGTGGGAATAGTTTCTACCAAACAGCAACACGTTCACACACATTAAGTGGGGGATTCACAAGAGCAATCAACATTGGTTTTACTTCTAACGTAAATTCTAATGGTGGAAACACAGTAACAGGTAATTTCATTGGTGGATCTGCTCCAGGAGCAACGGGCAATGACATGACCATAAATGTTACTGGCTTAGGAACCTCCACTCAATTTGGTGCTATTAGTGTAATCACTGGATTGATTCCAAACAACATTCAGAATAATATTATTCGTAAAATTGATTTTACAACAAATGCCCCTGCAGGAAATACAACAATGTGGTTTGGCCTTCAATTAGGACAGGGCGTATTTAATGTTGGAAACACCACTGGAAATGTAATTGGTGACGCAACAATCACTTCTAGTATAAAAATTACAATAAATGCTGGTGGTGCTGGTGTTCCATTCTTAGCAGGTATTTTGGCCTCTACCATTTCTGGTTCCTACAACATACAAAACAATACAATTTCTGGAATTTCCGTAGCAGGAACAGGAACTTCTACTGTTTATTTTCAGTGGATACAAGTACAGGGTACGCCATCTGCAACAAGTATTGTCACAGGAAACACTATAGGCAGCACTACAACAGCAAACTCAATTCAAAACAACATATCAACAGCGGCTTCGGTAACCTTTGCAATTAGAAGTACTGTTACAAGCGGAGCAGCTCTCACTATAAGTAATAACACCATTCAGAATATTACGGATTTCAACACCGATCCAAACGGTGTATTTTATGGTGTTCTTGCTACCAATACAGTCGGCGCAAGTGGCACAGTTAATATAACTGGAAATACACTGCGCGATTTAGCAATGGCAGGTGGCTACACAGGTACTGCCTTTGGTAACTTAGCAATGTCACTTCAAAATTTTGGAGGAACTACCCATAACATTTCAGGCAATATCATTGCGGGCATTATTTGCAGCAACACTGCCGTAGCACAAAACTATGCGGTGGGACTACAAATTCAAGGTAGCTCCTGCGGAGGAACAATCAGTCAGAACCGAATTTTTGACATCCGTAATTTAAATACAGGAGCGTCTCCAGGAATTGCAGGAATTTATATCAACTCAGGTTTAGATTGGACATTGAAAAATAATATGGTGAGTCTTTCTAATGGCGCTAATACAAACCTTGTTGACGTCAATGGAATTAATGATTTTTTAGCACAGAATACCAATATTAAATTATATTATAACTCCGTTTACCTAGGTGGCTCTACGTCATCTGGTAATCTTACAAGTGCCTCTTATGTACATGCAGGTGCTGCTACTGTAATAATAAAAGATAATATTTTGTACAATAAACGAACTGGTGGTACAGGTTCTCACCTCGCAATTGCAAATGCATCCACCACACCAACAGTTGGCTGGTCGCCTTCCTCATCGAATTTCAATGCTTTCGTTGTTTCTGATACAACAATGGTAGGTTATTGGAATGGATTAAATTACAACATGAGTGGATGGCGAACCATTTCAGGAGGAGATCTAACTAGCATTTGGCAAACAAGTTCAACTGTTACATCCGGATCATTGTTTGTAAATGTTAACTTAGGAAACCTTCACATCAATACCTCAATTTATCCTGAAGCACTTGCTACACCTATCGCTGGTATCACAGTAGATTATGATAACAATATAAGAAGTGCTACCTACCCGACTATTGGTGCAGATGAACTTGCTTGTAGTGTAATTGCATTCACAGCAACCTCACAAACCAATATTTCTTGCAATGGAGGAAATAATGGAAGTGCAACAGTTACTGGAATTGGTGGCAATGGCATAACATACAATTGGACACCTTCAGGTGGTACTGCTGCAACTGCATCTGGACTTTCCGCAGGAACTTACACATGTACAATTTCAAATATTTGTGGAAATACAGGTACCGTTACGGTGACCATAACACAACCTGCTGTACTTGCAAATACAACTATGCAAAACAACGTTTCCTGTAATGGTGCAAATGATGGAAACGCAATGGTGATGGTAACAGGAGGCGTAGGACCTTACACTTATTTATGGGCACCCTCGGGCGGAACATCAGCAACTGCCTCTGGCCTAGCTCCGGGTACTTATACCTGCACAACTACCGATGCTAATAGTTGTACTCTTTCACAAACATTTAATATAACAGAACCTACTGCTCTTACAATTTCCACAATGCAAACTAATATATTATGCAATGGTGGAAATAATGGAAGCGCAATGGTTATGGTGAGCGGTGGATCGGCACCTTATATTTATTCTTGGACACCAAGTGGTGGAAATGCTGCAACAGCAACAGGGCTAACAGCAGGAACTTATACTTGCGTAATCATAGATTCCCACACTTGTTTATCATCACAAACCTTTGTTATAACAGAGCCAACGCTTCTCGTTGCAGCAGCAACCGCTACATTAATTTCTTGTAATGGTGGTAGCGCAACGGTAACTGTTACTGCAACTGGAGGAACAATGCCATATACGGGTGACAGTACATTCACTGTTACTACAGGAACTTATACCTATACCGTGCTAGATACAAATGGTTGCTCGAGCACAACGAGTATTACTGTTACCGAGCCAGCCGTACTTGTTGCAACAGCAACAGCTACAACTATTGCTTGTTTTGGAGATAGCGCAACTGTAACCGTAACTGCTACCGGTGGAACAATGCCTTATTCAGGTGACAGTACTTTCATTGTAACAGTAGGAACCTATTCATACACTGTGGTAGATACAAACGGTTGCTCGAGTACAACGAGTATTACTGTTACCGAGCCAACAGCAATTGTTACAGCTGTAACACAAACAAACGTTTCCTGTTTTGCTGGCAACAATGGAACAATTGATTTAACTGTTTCAGGAGGAACTAGTCCTTATACATTCGATTGGAATTCCGGAACCTACACCACAGAAGATCTAACAGGATTATTAGCTGGAAATTATGTTGGAATTGTAACAGATTCCAATGGTTGCACAAGTACAATAACTGTAACGATAACTGAACCAGATGTACTTGTTGCCACAGTAACGCTAGCAACAAATCCAAGTACTTGTAGCGGATCAGATGGATCGATAGATATCTCCATTTTTGGTGGAACACCTGGTTATACATTCCTATGGAGTAATGCAGCAACAACGGAAGATATTTCCGCTTTAAGCGCAGGTTCTTATAGTTGCGTTGTAACAGATAACAACGGCTGTATAGCAAATGTGAATGACACCCTAACTAGCTTTACTATTCCAACAGTTACACTTGCAATTACAGAAGATACTGTTTGTGTAAATGATGCTTCATTCGCACTTACTGGTGGTGTACCAACTGGAGGAATATATACAGGAACAGCAGTGACTGCAGGCGTTTTTGACCCTGCTACTGCAAGTGCAGGTATGAATACAATAACTTACACTTACGTTGATGTTAATGGATGTACAGGTTTCAATACAGATTCCATTTATGTTGATGCTTGCGTTGGAATAAATACATTGTTTACACAAGAAAACAACTTCACATTATTCCCAAATCCTAACAACGGAACGTTCACCTTGCAACTGAACATGACAACGGTTGCGCAAGTAATAGTTTACGATGCAATAGGACAAATTGTAAGTTCACAGTATCTGCAACCTAGTACTCAACATCAATTGCAGCTTGAATCTTCAGGGGTTTATTTAATTGCAGTGATTGCTGAAAATGGACAACGTTCAACAAAGCGTGTGATTGTGAATAGATAATATATTAGAAAGCTCAATAAAAAAAGGATGTCCTAAAAAGGCATCCTTTTTTTATTTCCAGCATCCTACCTAGAAAAAATTATTCTAAAAACTACGAATAAATTAATACAGAATTAATACAGAATTAAAAATGGAAATCCCTCAAATCAAAACTGCTAAATAGTTAATTTTATTTATTAATTTTTATGAAAAAAAACAAAGAAATAGAATGAACTAAGACAAAGTGAACAAAAAAAACAATCAATTTTCTCTAACTTTGCAAACCGTATGAAATATAGGAAATCTATAAAAAGTAGCTCAATTACTCATGCTATTTTATTTTTCGCACTTTTGACAGGATTGCCCTTAGTAACGAAAGCACAAACAGGAAAAAAATTTACTATTTCTGGCTATGTAATTGAATCCTCCAACGGAGAAGCCATTATTGGGGCGGTTGTAACTATTCGCGAGCCATTGAAAGGAACGGTGACAAATAACTATGGCTTTTTTTCAATTACTGTCGACAGCGGTCAATATAATCTTGGTGTTAATTACACAGGCCTAAGCCCCTACAAAGAAATCATTAAGCTAAATAAAGACATTACATACACCATAAAAATGTTACCCATCACAAATATGGAGGTTGTAATTACTGATAAATTAGCAGATGAAAATATAACAGACGGACAAATGAGTGTAAACCGACTGGAGATGAAACAGGTTACAAAAATTCCTTCCTTCATGGGAGAAATAGATGTTTTAAAAACCATTCAACTTTTACCCGGTGTAAAAGGTGGCGCAGAAGGCAATTCAGGTTTTTATGTTCGCGGAGGAGGGCCTGACCAGAATTTAGTTTTATTAGATGAAGCAACTGTCTATAATGCAGGACATCTTTTTGGATTCTTTTCCGTTTTTAATGGTGATGCTGTAAAAGACATTAACCTCATTAAAGGTGGAATGCCTGCGCAATATGGTGGCAGACTTTCATCTGTACTTGACATAACAATGAAGGAAGGAAATAACCAAGACTTTCAAGTTACCGGTGGAATAGGAATTATTGCATCCCGCATTACTGTCCAAGGTCCAATTAAAAAAGATACGGCATCATTTATTGTTTCAGGAAGAAGAACTTACATCGATGTGCTTGCGAAACCTTTTATCAGCGACTCATCAGGTTTCAAAGGATCGGGATATTATTTTTACGATCTAAACACAAAATTTAATTGGCGGATAAATGAAAAAAATAGAATTTTTCTAAGTGGCTATTTTGGTCGCGATGTGTTTACATATAACGACAATCAATCAGATTTTAAAGTATCCATCCCATGGGGAAATGCAACAACCTCATTGCGATGGAATCACTTAGTGAGTCCAAAAATGTTTGTGAATACAACTTCTGTTTTTACCGATTATAAATTTTCATTCGGAGCTGAGCAAGATGGTTTTGAATTTAAATTATTCTCAGGCATCAGAGATTTTAATGAAAAAGTAGATTTCACATACCTTCCAAATAGTAAACATTACATTCGCTTTGGAGCCAATTACACCTTCCATACATTTACGCCAAATAATGTTTCAGCAAAATCTGGCGAAACCGTTTTTGATTTGGGTGGATTGAAAAAAGAGTTGGCTCATGAAGCAGCAATTTATTTTAACGACGATTGGGATGTGACTAACCGAATTAAAATTTATGCTGGATTGCGCTATTCTTATTTTATTCAAGTTGGTCCGTTTGATCGGTATGTTCAAGATGTAATAGGAAGAACTACAGATACCATAAGCTATGGAAAATATAAAAAAGTTGCTGACTATGGAGGACTGGAACCCCGACTGTCTATGCGTTTTCTTTTAGATGAAAACTCTTCTATCAAAACATCATTCACGCACAATTTACAATATGTTCACCTTGCTACACTTTCACCTATCTCCCTACCAACTGATATCTGGGTGCCATCTTCCGATAAAGTTAAACCACAAATAGGCGAACAATACGCAGCAGGATATTTCAGAAACTTTCACAACAACATGTTTGAAACTTCAGTGGAAGTCTATTACAAAAATATGCGTAACCAAGTAGAATTTGCACCAAGCGCATTGCCTTCGGACAATGTAAATAATAACACAGACAATAATTTTATTTTTGGAAATGGACAATCCTATGGTGCGGAATTCTTTTTCAAAAAAGCAAAAGGAAAATTAAATGGCTGGCTGGGCTACACACTTTCGTGGACCACAAGATCATTCGCTGAAATTGATAGCGGTTCCTTTTTTTATGCTCGATACGATCGCAGGCATGATATATCGGCCGTCCTTGTTTATGATTTGAATGAGCATTGGTCATTTGGTTCCATCTTTGTTTATGGCACTGGAAACGCAATCACACTACCCGATGCGCGCTACCTTATTGAAGGAATTGTAGTTTCTGACTATGGAAAAAGAAATGGCTACCGTATGCCAGCTTACCACCGCTTAGATCTTTCTGTAACGTACACTTGCAAAAAGAAAAAACTTTTTAAAAGAATTCCCTACCAAAACACTTGGAATTTATCAATCTACAATACTTATAACAGGCGTAATCCATATTTCATTTTCTTCAATGCTGAAGGAAGTGTGCAAGAAGGAAATCTACAAGTAACAGCTAAACAGGTTTCGCTGTTTCCAATACTTCCTTCTATCACTTGGAATTTTAATTTTTAAGAACATGAAAAATATTTTTGTTTTTATGCTGCTTATTTTTCTTTTTAGCTCCTGCTCAAAAGAAATCACAATCGATTTACCCTCGCCTGAAAAGAAAATTGTTGTCGATGGCGGAATTATGGTTGGTCAGCCAGTAGAAATTAATTTAACTTGGAGCACTGGCTATTTCGAACCTATCGATTCCGTTTCGCTTGCCAATTATCTCATTACAACAGCACAAGTTTTTGTAAGTGACGGCGCTCAAGTAGATACACTTCACCTTGCATTTAATCCTAACAAACCTATTCCTGTAGTTTGGAGAGGAGCTACTATTATTGGACAGGTGGGACATACGTATTTACTCACGGTAATATCAGAAGGAAGAACTGCAACTTCCACAACAACAATTTATAATCCAACTCCGCTGGATAGCACTTGGTTTAAATTAAATCCACCACAGGATAGTCTCGGTTTCGCATGGGCTCGTTTAACAGATCCAATTGGTGCTGGAAACGGCTACCGTTGGTTTTCTAAACGAATTACAAAAGACCCTGCTTTTTTGGCTCCATTTGGTTCCACATTTGACGATAAATTTATTGAGGGTGCAAGTTTTGATTTTGCATACAACCGCCCAAGTAATGCGGGCTCCACTGCACCTGAAGATAATGGTCCTCAAGCAGGTTATTATATGATTGGAGATACTATTGTTATTCAATTTTGTTCAATTGGCCAAGCCGAGGTAAATTTCTTCCGTACCTATGAAAATGTGGTTGCAAGTAATGGTAATCCGTTTGCAGCACCTGGTGTTATTAAAACAAATGTAATTGGTGGTTTAGGTATCTTTTGTGGATATAGTCCTTCGTACGATACGATTATCTGTCAATAAAAAATTAAATTTTACAAATTATCATTAATAATAATAGAGTTTATCCCAAATAAAAATTTAAGAACAAAATCCATATGTCGCCCCTACGGGGCTTCTAATACGTGGTGGATGTTTATTTCTACCAAGATGTAGTCCCTCTTGAACTATGCTTAATAAAGACCCTATTTAAGTCCCGTAGGGGCGGGATATTTTAAAACCATTTTAATAACATCTTAATCGGTATAAAATCTAATAATGTAAATAATTATTCAGCAAGAACTAAAGACAAATAACTATTTTTACATTTCAAATTATTTTTATGAATACTCCAGAAAAAGTGAGTTGTTTAATTATTGGTTCAGGGCCTGCTGGATATACAGCTGCAATTTATGCTGCACGAGCAGATCTCAAACCTATGATGTACATGGGACCAGAGCCAGGCGGACAATTAACAACCACAACAGAAGTAGAAAATTACCCTGGTTATCCTAAGGGAGTACAAGGACCCGAAATGATGGAGCATTTCAAAGCTCAAGCTGAACGCTTTGAAACTGACATTCGAATTGGATGGGCAACAAAAGTTGATTTCAGTGGACCTGTACATAAAGTGTGGATGGATGATGGAAAAATTGAAATTCATGCAAACACCGTAATAATAGCCACAGGTGCAACAGCAAAATGGTTGGGCCTTGAGTCAGAACAGAAATATCGTGCTATTGGTGGTGTATCGGCATGTGCAGTATGCGATGGTTTTTTCTATCGCGGTAAAGATGTTGCAATTGTTGGCGCCGGAGATACTGCTTGTGAAGAAGCAACTTACCTCGCAAAACTTTGTAAAAAAGTTTACATGATAGTAAGAAAAGGTGAAGGTGAAATGAGAGCTTCTAAATCAATGGTAAATCGTGTAATGGCTACCTCAAACATTGAGGTGTTATGGAACTCAGAAACCAAAGAAGTACTGGGTGATGCAAACGGAGTAACGGGTGCCATTGCAATTAATGTAAAAACAAAAGAAGAACGTAAGCTAGAGGTTTATGGTTTTTTTGTAGCAATTGGACACAAACCCAACACCGACATTTTTAAAACATGGATTGACATGGACGATGCCGGATATATCAAAACAATTCCAGGAAGTAGCAAAACAAATATTGCCGGCGTTTTTGCGGTGGGCGATGCGCAAGACAAAGTTTACCGACAAGCAGTTACTGCAGCAGGAAGCGGATGTATGGGTGCGCTAGATGCTGAACGATACTTAGCTGAAAATAAAATTCATTAATAATTTAACAATAAATATTCTTTTGCAAATTCGTTTTCTTTACACAATCTTTTTTATTCTCTTTTTTATTCCTTTGCATGCGCAATTAGGAAAACAAAAAAACACTTCGAAATATTACAGCTTCGAAACTGTGTATGACTCATTAGAAGGAATTAATATTTATGAAAGACTAAATTTTTATTTAGGTGGCGATTCTGTTAGAATTGCCATTAAAGGAAATCCCGCTCAAAATTACTGGGAAGATTACTACAAAAGTGGGGCAATTCTACATACTGGTTTTTACATAGAAGGGAAACTGAGAACCTACAAAAATTATTTTGAAAGTGGAATACTTGAAAGAGAATTTAAAAATGTTGATTATTCCCGAAATGAAATGACCTTGTTTTGGATCAATGGAAAAAAAAGGTCTCAAATTATGTATTACAAAGGTCAAGAAGAAAAAACAAATGAATATTATGAAAATGGGAATCCAGAAATAGCAGAAGCATTTACTAAAAAATGTGGCTATTTATTATTCCGTAATTTTTATTACGAAAATGGAAATCCGCAAAGTGAATTTAAAATCGCGGATAAAAAAAGAAAGAAATATTCATTGAAAGAATACAATGAAAATGGAATACTTTTAAACGAGGGGATAATGCAATACTATCCGGAGGTTGATAATTTTATGAAGGAAGGTACCTGGTTCGTTTACGACGAAAAAGGAAAGTTAAAAGCAACACAACAATACGTTAAAAATAAAATGGTAGAAGAAATAAAATAATTGCAATTAACGATTAATAAAATTACTCAATAGCTGCTCACCACATTCACTCAAGATTGATTCGGGGTGAAATTGAACTCCAGTAAGATCATAGGTTTTGTGTTGAACCGCCATGATACTCCCCCACTCGTCTCGAGCTGTAATTATTAAAGCTGATGGTAAATTCAATTCATCAATTACCCAAGAATGATAGCGTCCTGCTTTAAACGTTTTTGGTAATCCATTAAAAAGCAAGCCAGCTTGTTCTTCCTGCAATATAGTTGTAGCCACTCCATGAAAAACCGTTTTAAGATTCATAATTTGTCCACCAAATGCTTGCGCAATTGCCTGGTGACCCAAACACACTCCAAGAATACTTTTTGTAGCTGCGAAACGTTGAATGAGTGGAATTAACAGACCCGCATCCGAAGGAATTCCTGGTCCTGGCGATAAAATAATTTTATCATAACCAACAACGTCATCTAATTCTATTTTATCGTTTCTAATTACATCTATTTTAGAATCCGTTATTTTTTGAATAAGATGAAAAAGATTGTAAGTAAAAGAATCGTAATTATCCAATATAAGAATACGTTTCTCCATTTAATTAAGCACTAATCAATTCGACAAAACAAAATAAAATTATAAAACGTGCTATTGTTCTTCTTCCTTTTCGCTATCCCTTTTCCCTTCATCGCGTGGCCCTCTTAAATGAATAATCAATCCATTAAGAAAGTTTCTTAAAATTTGGTCACCACACTCCATGTATTTTGGATGGTCTTCTGCTCTAAACAATGCGCCTAATTCTGCCTCACTTACCTTAAAATCAACTAAGGATAAAATTAAGATAATATCAGTATTACGAAGCTTTAATGCAACTCGTAGTTTTTTTAGAATATCGTTATTAGTCAATTGCTGTAATTTTTTAGGAAATCAAATCTGAATGACACTCGCAAATTTACCGAATTTGTCTCCCTTTTCGAAAAAATATTATTATTCTATAATTTCTTACCAACAAACCAAAAACCAACCTTTCAAATGAAATTATCTAATTTAAAATATTGGCAAATAAAACAAAACGGGTAAGCAAAAATGCAAATTTTGCAAAACTGAAGCATTTTTACTCTCAAATATCGAAATTTAATTGATTTTTAATAAAATAAATAAATAAATTTAAAAGACACCTACCTAAAATTAATTGAGGTTCATCTTTATTCCTATATTAGTACAATAAATAATAAAACTAAGAACTATGAAAAAAATAATCATACTAATCGTATTCACATTTGGTTCCTTTACCATTCATGCGCAAGACATTCTTACGCTAAAAAGCGGATCTGAAATAAAAGGTGTTATAACAGAAATAACTCAAGACCAAATAAAATTTAAAAAAACCCCAGAAGGCCCTATTTATAGTTTGAATAAATCGGATGTTTTTATGATTGTATATGAAAATGGCAGAAAAGAAACATTTCAATTACAAAACACTCCCGACAATACAACAGTACCAACAACAAACCCAAAACCAGTTGAAGAGGATGAAAAATTAGATCCATCAAAACATTATGGAGGTCCACGAATAGGAATGACCTATTTAAGTCCAGGGACGACTGTTGATAGAGCAGCAGACCTCTTTAATAGGGGTAGCATAAACCCTTTAATTTCGCAATTTGGGTGGCAATTCGAAACAAGATTTTTTAAATTAGAAAATGGCGGTGCGGGATTAATTGAAATTATACCCTTGATTGGGGGCATTGAGCAAGGAATATTTCTCCCGAGCATAACAGGTATTATCGGATACAGAAATTCAGTTGGTCATGAAATAGGAGTAGGACCTAGTTTATCTCTTTCTGGATTTGGGCTGGTTTTTGCAGCAGGAACTTCGTTTAAATCAGGAAAAGTAACCTTCCCAGTTAACATTGCCTTCAGTCCCTCAATTAAAAAAACCTTTGCTGGAACTGCCGAATATAATACTTTGGTTTACAATCAAGCAACGGGGCTATATGATACAGTGACACATCCAGGAACCCCAGATTATATATCACGTTCAGGATTTCGTTTAAGTCTTTTTGTTGGGTTCAACTCACGCAAAAACTAAAACAGTTTGAAATAATTAAATAAAAAAAATTATTTATGAAAAGTGTAACGCTAATTTTCATTTTTCTTGTTTTTTCAATAGGTGTTGGGGCACAACAAGACACTATCGTAAGCACTAAAGGACTTATTATTCCTGCATACATAATAGCATCCGATTCCTTATTTACATCATACAGAGTAGCAGATACACTCAACAAAGAAATAAATCTAATATTAAATAGTAACCTACTCTTGGTTAAACACAAGGATGGTAAAGTAGAAAAATTTTACAAAAACGATACATTAATTACTATGGAAGGGCAAACTGTCCTAACAAAAATAATTGAAATTGATAATGACCTCTTAACCTGTTTTTACTTCGATGGTGTAATCCATGAACCAACAATTGTCCCATCAAGTTCAATCTTCATGTATAAATTACAAGATGGAACAAGACAGGTAATTGCTCACAAAAAAAAGGAAAACTTTGAAAACAAAGTATTAACTAAGAATGAGGAAATTAATTTTTATGTAATGGGAACTAAAGATGCTGCAAAATATTTCAAAACAGATAAAGGGGCTATTATAGGAGAGGTACTATTTGGAATAACGGCTATTTTAATATATCCAATTATACCTGCTATAATTATAGGGTGCATTAAACCAAGTAAATTACACAATTCGCAAAACCCAAACGACAATCTCCTTAGTAACAATTCCCATTACAAAAAAGGATATTTGGAAATTGCGAAAAGAAAAAAAGTAAGAGCCTGTTTCACCGCCTTCGGAACTGGCATTGCTGGTTTAGTTGGAGGAATAATTTTAGCATTTACATATTGGTAAAATCAATACAATCGCTGGAAAATAGTTTAAAACTAAAAAGAAGGAAACAATAGGAAGTGCTCTTTAAGTCTATTTGATATTTAAGAACTGACAGGTTTTGAATTATTACAGTGACCCACTCAAATCATCCCAAATTTTCATTTTTTCATCCAACAATACTTTTTTTGCTTCGTAATTTTTGAAAGTTTGTGGGTCATTAATCGCATCCTGATATTTTTCTGGATCTACTAATTGCTCATCAATATTTTTAATTTCAACCTCTAACTTTGAAATTTCTTCTTCTAATTTAGAAATTTTATTTTTCAAGGCACCATCTTCTTTTTGCTTTCGTCTAAGCGCTTCATTTTCTGTATTACTAATTCCAGCTACTTTAGTAACAACCGTTCCTGTCGCCTGAGCCAAAGTTGTCTTTTTATTCAACTCCGAAATAGTTGCGATTTTTCTGTATTTCAAAAATTCATTAATATCTCCAATGTGCTGTTTCACATTACCACCTCTAAATTCATAACTTTTTGTAGTTAAGCCCTGCAAAAAATCTCGATCATGTGAAACAATAATTAACGTACCATCATATTTCATTAAAGCGCTTTTCAAAACATCTTTTGAACGCATATCTAAGTGATTCGTTGGCTCATCGAGAATCAATAAATTATAAGGATGCAAAAGCAAACGACACAATGCAAGACGAGTACGTTCCCCACCAGAAAGCACCTTTACTTTCTTGTCAACAGTATCCCCACTAAATAAAAATGAGCCAAGCAATCCACGGACTTGTTTACGCATATCACCAACGGCCAAGTCATCAATTGTTTCAAATACAGTTTTATTACCATCCATCGTATCGGCATCATCCTGTGCAAAATAACCTGTATCGATACTGAATCCCTGCGAAACAGTGCCAGAAGTAGCATACTCCACTTTTGTAATCAGTTTAATCATGGTTGATTTGCCTTCACCATTCTTTCCTACAAATGCAATTCTTTCTTCCCTTTCTATATTAAAATCTACATTTTTGAAAATCACTTTTTCATCATAAGATTTAGATGCCGCAATAGCTTCAACGGCCACTTTTCCTGAACGTGGTGCCGGTGGAAATTTAAATCTTATGCCTCCCGAATCTTCTTCATCCACTTCAATAATATCCATCCGATCTAATTTCTTGATCAGTGATTGCGCAAAGGTTGCTTTACTTGCTTTTGCACGGAATTTATCTATCAGCTGCTCCGTACGTTCAATTTCTTTCTGTTGATTTTTTGCAGCTGAAGCTTGCTGCTCGCGTCGCTCATTTCGTAACTGTAAGTATTTTGTATAGTTGGCACGGTAATCAAAAAGTTTCCCGACAGAAAGCTCAAGTGTCCGCGTTGTTAAATTATCAAGGAACGCTTTATCATGAGAAACAATCACAACAGCCCCGTCATAAGTTTTCAAATATTCCTCTAACCATTGAATCGATTCAATATCCAAATGGTTTGTTGGCTCATCTAACAACAAAACATTGGGCTGCATTAAAAGTAATTTAGCTAACTCCACCCTCATCCTCCACCCTCCGCTAAACTCGTCCATTAAACGTGTAAAATCTTTCCGTTCAAAACCAAGACCCATTAAGGTAACCTCAATCTTACCTTCCATTGAAAACCCGTCTAAAACCTGCAACCTTTCATTGGCAGAGGTGAGTTGGTGGATAATATCCATGTAAGCATCGGTTTCATAGTCCGTGCGAGAAGAAAGTTCACCTGTAAGCTGCTCAACTTTGCTTTCAAGTTCTTTGAGTTCCGCAAATGCAGTGGAGGCCTCATCAAAAACTGTCTTTCCTAAATTATGCACCATGTCCTGAGCAAGATAACCAAGGGTACAGCCATTCGGACGAGCAATATCACCACTGCTTGGTAACTTATGTCCAGCTAAAATTTTCAGAAGTGTCGATTTCCCTGCACCATTTCTTCCCGCTAGACCAATGCGATCGCGGTCTCCTATTAGGAAAGAAATGCCATCGTAAAGTGTAAAGCCCCCGAATGAAACAGTTATGTTACTTGCAGAAATCATAATCGGGTGCAAAGGTAATAACTAAAGAGTGAAAAGGGCATTTGTAAATGAGCTAATAAATGATTTTTCGGTATATTAGTTACCTTTATATCATAAAAATGTCAAACATCCGCGCAAATACCACCACCGGCATTCTGATTTTCTTCAGCATCATTTTAATTTGTTTAAGTGCATGGTGTTGCTGGCAGGTTCGAACCATCTTTGTTTACTTGATAGTAGCGGCAGTACTCGCAATTATTACGAGTCCTTTGTATAAAACTTTGGAGAAAATTAAGGTTCGAAAACAGACACTACCACGTGCGCTCCGGGCGGTCATCGTGCTACTTACAATTTACATTTTACTATTTACAATTGTAGCCATTTTTATTCCATTAGTTATTGATCAAACAAAAATTATTGCTGCAGTAGATAGCAAGCAAGTAACAATAGCTTTCCACGAACCTATTGCACAAGTACAAAATATTTTTTCCAATGTGCAACATTCTACAGGAGAAAATGAATCGCTTGACAAATACATTCAAAATACAGCAAATAAGATTTTAAATTTTACACAACTGTCATCTATTGCAAATAGTTTTTTTGCATTTTTAGGGTCCGCTCTTATTGCATTTTTTGTCATATCGTTTTTCACGTTCTTTTTTATAACAGATGGGACAAAAATTTCTGAAACACTTTTATTACTCGTTCCAACAGTACACTTAAAAAGCATAAAAAATATTTTCAAGGAAAGTATAATCATGTTGAACAAATATTTTATAGGTGTTTTATTAGACGTAATGTTTGTAACCACCTTCGTAAGTGTCGGGTTAGCAATTGCAGGAATTCAACATGCTTTTGTAATTGGTCTCTTCGCTGGTGTAATGAATATTATACCCTATGTAGGTCCATTAATAGGCGTAACGTTTGGTATTTTAGTTGGTGTGTCGTCAAACCTTACACTTGATTTTTACAATGGGTTACTGCCAATAATTGAAAAAATAATTTTGGTATTTGCCCTAATGAATCTTTCCGATGCTTTTTTTATTCAGCCCTATATTTTTTCAAAACGAGTAAAAGCTCATCCCATTGAAATTTTCCTAGTCATACTTATTGCGGGAACAATTGCGGGAATCCCAGGAATGATTATAGCTGTTCCAGTTTATACAATAGCACGAATTGTTGCCAAAGAATTCCTTTCAAATCACCAGTTTGTCAAACGGCTAACCGATGATTTAGATAAAGTTTCAGACCCCGAACAAGAACATTAATTATATCATTCAACAATGATCCAGAAATCAACAATTGCTTTTTTAAAAAAAATAAAAACAAATAACAACCGCGATTGGTTCGAAAAAAACAAACACCTCTACTTATTAGCGAAAGAAGATGTAGAAAAAAGTCTAGAAGAAATAATTACCAAAATCAAAACATTTGACAAGCGAATAAGTCCAGAAATAAATGCCAAAAAGTGCATGTTTAGAATTTATAGAGATGTGCGATTTTCTAAAGACAAACGACCCTATAAAAATAACCTCGGCGCAAGTGTGAACCCAAAGGGTAAAAAAGACATTTCCCCAGGCTACTACATACACATTGAACCAAATAATTCTTTTGTTGCCGGTGGAATGTGGATGCCGTCTGCACCAGAGTTAGCTAAAATTCGTCAGGAAATCGATTATAATCTTAACGAGTTCACCAAAATAACAAATGACAAAAACTTCAAAAAAATAGTTGGGACATTAAACCAAAACGACAAACTTGTTAATATTCCCAAAGGATTTCCAAAAGACCATAAAGGAATTGAATTTCTAAAACTTAAAAGTTTTATAGCAGTTGGTTCCATCAAAGAAAAAGATGTACAAAGTAAAGATTTTATAAAGAGTGTTATTCTAATTTGCAAAACATTACAACCTTTAAATAACTTTTTACAAAGAGCAATTGATTAAGAAAAACACTGAATAAAACATTAACTAGAATTGCCAAAAGTCGCTTTCTAAATTTGAAATTGATTCCTTAACCTTTTCCGACTCCAATACAGCATCCACGCCCGACATATACGAATTTATTGTACGATCAAATACATTAGACTCTTTATGAATATACGAACTAAAATAACGTTTCTGAAAAAGGTCATCATAGGTTGATGGGGTAGAAAAATTATTTTGAACAAATACTCTTTGCTTAGCTAAGATTGGACGAAGTTGGGGAAAATACACCCAGAATAATGGACGAAAACCAAGCACTTCACCTGTAGTAGGATCTTTTTTAGTTGACAACGGACAAAGACCTATTATGCGCACATCCATCACAGACCTTTGCTTATCAAAAAACCATTCTTCCTTTATCCAATAAGCAATAATATCTGTACTACTAATTTCTAGCGTAATAGTATCCTTAAAATAGGTTCCTGGATTATTGGGATCTTCAAGTTCCACAATTTCCTTTTGAATTAGCAAGCTAGCAATTTCCTCTAACTCCATTTTATCTTTAAACTCATAGTCTGTCACAGGATTATCAAATGCGTAAATACACCCTTGCAATACTCCACATTTTATTAAATCAAATAAACTGCTGCTGCCATTGTTAGAAACTTCCGGATAATAATACGGTTGGTTTAATTTCTCACGCAGGTCAATTGTTCTCCAAATCCGTTTTGCCCACATTACATCTCCTTCACGTAAATTAGAATACGGTATTGGAGCTCTCTGTATAGCACCTGGAATAAGAATACTATTAGTAGTATCTGTTTGCACACATTTACTGCATTGTGCATTTATTTTAAATGTGCAAAAGATTAGCATACTAAAAATGAAAAACTTTATTCGAGCATAAAACACTAAAGAAGTAAATTGGGTGATTGCACCTTTAATACTTTCATTTTTAAATGAGTTAGTCATAAGGTTTTCGTTTTAAAAAATTAATATTTCAACTAAATTAGTTGATCTGAAATTTGAAGTAATAATATTAAACGAAAAATATTACGATATATTACTTTAAATTTTTCTGAAAAATAAATCTTCAGCAATACAACGCATTTTGAAATCACAAAATAAAAGAAATCCGGATGAAGGAAATCCTCCACCCGGAACTCAATCACTGCATCTACAACACACATTTATAAATGCCACATATCATGTTCCATATTAAATATATCTTCCTTAATCCGTTCAGCTTCTAACAAAGCATCTACACCAGAAGCATAAGAATTAATTGATCTATCATATACGTTCGAATCTTTAAAAATAGTACTTGAAAACATTCTCTTCCTAAATAAATCATCATAGGATATACGTTGAACATAATTCTTAGTATTATATACTTCAGTTTTGGCAAGTATCGGCTGACATTGTGGAAAATAAACCCAAAACAAAGGCATATAACCTAATACTTCACCGGTAGTTGGATCTAATTTTTCTTTTAAGGGGCATAACCCATTTATACGTACCTCCATTGTTCCACTCTGTTTATTAAAAAACCAATCTTCTTTTACCCACCAAGCTTTAATGTTTGCACTTGTAAGTTCATTTATGCTTCCCATTATTTTAAATATTCCAGGATTGTTTGGGTCTTCTACTTCCATAGAATCTATAGGGAAAAATAAATTTTCAAGGTCTTCTTGAGACATTTTGGTTTTGTATTCTGTATCAAAAACAGGATTATCAAAAGCATAAATTTCTTTAGCTAATATGCCTTGTTTTATCACATCAAATAAACTCTTATTACAGAGCGTTGGTACGTCAGGATAGTAAAGCGACTGATTGAATTTTTCGCGTAAATCAATTTTACGATAAACTCTTTTTGCCCAAATTGCATCTGCCTCCCTAACATCTGCATAAGGAATAGATTTTTTCTGAATTGTGTTTTGTTTTTCATAAAATGAATCTGGAGTGGGACTTA
>Ga0214919_10002742_pt1 | contig 27310 bp, 30 predicted proteins | sample LL1503_MetaG_FD_177994 | JGI IMG/M metagenome (GOLD analysis project Ga0214919, IMG submission 177994) | Freshwater microbial communities from Lake Lanier, Atlanta, Georgia, United States - LL-1503 | ecosystem: Environmental > Aquatic > Freshwater > Lake | place: USA: Georgia | collected...
GCCTGTCATGATAGTGGGTTCAATAAATAATTTTTCTCTGTTTGATTTTCCGCCATAAACAATCTCCCCTTCTGACAAATAACTAGTGATGCGCAACCATTGTTTGTCATTGATAATTTTACCATAATGTTCAGAAGCTGCTGCATCTGCACCATAAAATGATTGAATCGCTTTTATCAATTCTTTAATTAGTTTATCCTTTAATTCACTGGGCACTAAAATATAATCGGGCGCAATACACATTTGACCACAATTTGAAAATTTAGGATTAGCCAAACGACGTGCTGCTACTCTCAAATTTGCATCAGCAGTAATCACCGCCGGACTTTTACCGCCTAATTCCAAAGTAACGGGTACCAATTTTTCCGCAGCGTATTTATAAATTATTTTCCCAACTGCTGTGCTTCCTGTATAAAAAATATGATCAAACCTGTTTTCGGTTAATAAGGGTGGCAATACTGTTGCGCCATCACCTTCTAAATAAAGCATATAGTTATTTGGAAATAAGTCGGCTACTATTTTACCCATCACTTTTGCCGTAGCTGGCGCAAATTCACTTGGTTTTAATACCGCACAATTACCGCCAGCAATTGCCCCAATCAAAGGAGTAAACAACAACTGAAATGGATAGTTCCAAGGCGCGATGATACACACTACCCCCAAAGGTTCTTGGATGGTATAACTTGTGGAAGGCATATTGACCAAGTTAGTGGCAACAGATTTGGGTTGCATCCATTCCTGTAAATGCTTAATGGTATAATTTAATTCACTTAAGAAAAATCCAACCTCTGTTGCCCAAGCATCTTCGTCTGTTTTTTTAAGATCGGCATATAATGCTTCATATAATATTTTTTCCGAATCCAATACTGCCTTTTTGAGCCTATTTAATTGGAGTAATCTAAAGGCATAAGTTTGGGTTGCTCCCGTACTGAAATAGTCCTTAAGTGCATTGATATTTGAGCTCATAGCATAAAATTATGAAGCAATTTAAGCTTAATTGGGCAAATGGACCAAGCAGAGAACTTCATTGATAAAAATTATTTCAAATTATCCCAATTTTTATATAATTTAACATATTCAAAAAATAAGATTTCATAACCATTAACCGTTTGCTATGTCCAAGAACAAATCAAATAACAGTCGTCGAGATTTCATAAGAAATTCAGCCCTTGCGATGGGAGGTTTCTATATTGTGCCAAGACACGTATTAGGAGGAAAAGGTTTTATTGCGCCAAGTGATAAATTAACAGTTGCCGGAATTGGATCCGGTGGAAAAGGCGAAAGCGATTTATTTAATTTTTACAATTCTGGAAAAGCAGATATCGCATTTTTGTGTGATGTAGATGACAGACAAGCTGTTAAAAGTCGTCAACGCTATCCTAAAGCAAAATACTATAAGGATTATAGAGAGATGTTAGATAAGGAGCACAAATATTTTGATGCATGTTCCGTATCTACGCCTGATCATATGCACGCAGTGCAAGCAATGGCTGCAATGCAATTAGGCAAACACGTTTATGTTCAAAAACCTATTGCGCATGATATTTTTGAAGCAAGAATGATGACCGAAGCTGCAAGAAAACATAATGTAGTAACTCAAATGGGTAACCAAGGTGCATCAGGTGATGGTGTTCGTAAGTTACAAGATTGGTATAACGCTGGTTTAATTGGAGATGTGCATACGGTTTATTGTTACACGGATCGTCCGGTATGGCCTCAAGGTGCAATTCGTCCAGCAGCGCCTTCTTCGATTCCTGCTGAATTAGATTTTGATTTATGGTTAGGTACTGCGCCTAAAAAAGATTACTTCGATGGTTTACTTCCATTTAACTGGAGAGGCTGGTGGGATTACGGAACCGGCGCTTTAGGAGATATGGCTTGTCATATTATGGCACCAGGTTTTGCAGTATTAGGTTTGGGTTATCCAGTTGCTGCTGAATGTAGCATTGCAACAAGATATACTGCACCTTGGCAAAAGTTGGATGCACCTGATAGCCCGCCAATGGGATCTCATATTATTTTAACTTTCAGAGGACAATTCAATAAACATAAGGGTAAAAACAAAGAGACTGAAATTAAATTACATTGGATGGATGGCGGTATACAACCAGAAAGACCAGCTGAATTAGGACCAAACGAACAAATGGGTGATGGCGGTAACGGTATCATTTTTGAAGGAACTAAAGGCAAGATGATGGCGGGTACTTATGGTGTGAATCCACAATTATTACCTACTAGTTTAACAAAAACAACCACTGTTCCAAGTACCGTTGATTTAGTAAAAGGTGGTGCGGATGGTCACTATGCTGCTTGGGTGGAAGCTTGTATCGCAGGCCCTGGAAGTGATTTAGCTAAAAACTTAAGTTCTAATTTTGATATTGCAGGTCCATTAACCGAATCTGTATTGATGGGTAACTTAGCGATTCGTAGTTATGATATCAAAGCACAAGAAAAAACTGCAAAAGGAAAAATAATTTATCCAGGACGTAACGTTCAATTGTTATGGGATGGACCAAATATGAAGATTACCAATTTTGACGAAGCAAATCAATTCGTTAAACGAACTTACCGTGATGGTTGGAGTTTAGGTATCTAATTATTACACCTTAATCAAAAACCCTTCCACGAAAAATGAGTGGAAGGGTTTTTTTATGTCCCTGATTAAGTGGTAACTTTATCCTTGGTTGTTTATCGCCTTACACTTCATTGCGCACTTATCTTATAAATTTTAGTTTATGAAAAACTTTCAAGATCAATTTTTATTAAATCCAGCAATCACATTTTTAAATTTTGGCTCCTTTGGTGCAACACCCAAACCTATATTTGAAAATTACCAACATTGGCAAAGGGTATTGGAAGCGGAACCTGTTCAGTTTATTGCATTTGATGGATTTCACTATTTAGCAGAATCAAGAGCTGCGTTAGCAAAATATGTTGGCTGCGCGGATAAGGATGATTTAGTATATGTCACCAATCCTTCTTTTGCAGTCAACCTCATAGCAAAAAATTTTCCATTAAAAGCGGGGGATGAAATATTGACCACGGATATTGAATATGGCGCCTGCGATCGGACCTGGAATTTTTATTGTGAAAAAGCGGGTGCTACTTATCGTCGACAAAAAATTAGTTTGCCCATTACAAGTAAAGAAAAATTTATTGCTGATTTTTTTGCAGGAATTACGCCAAAAACAAAAGCAATATTTATTAGTCAAATAACCAGCTCGACTGGATTAATTTTCCCAGTAAAAGAAGTTTGCGAAATAGCAAAATCAAAAGGATTGATGACAATTGTCGATGGTGCGCATGTGCCAGGACATATCCCATTAAATTTAGCGGAACTGGAGGTTGATTTTTATACGGGTGCTTGTCATAAATGGATGATGGCGCCCAAAGGATGTAGTTTTTTATATGCACACAAATCAGTGCAGCATCTTTGCGACCCCCTCATTGTAAGTTGGGGCTACAAAGCATTGAAACCTTCTCATTCTCACTATTTGGATTACCACCAAATGATTGGCACACGTGATTTTTCAGCATTTTTAACCGTTCCAGCTTGCTTAAAATTTATGGCTGAAAATGATTGGATCACGGTTCGGAATGAATGTCATGACATGGTCCTTGCCAACGCGCAACGCTTTTATGATTTACTAGAATCAAAACCCATTAGTCCCTTAACCAATGAATGGATTGGACAAATGATCAGTATCCCAATCAAAACCAAAGAACCTGAAATATTACAAAGAACCTTATTTACAGAATACAACATTGAAGTGCCAATCATGCGTCAGGAAAATGAGGTATATATGCGCTACTCCATTAATGCATTTAATACCATTGAAAATTTAGATACCCTATACAACGCCTTGTCTGAACTAAAAAAACAGAACCGACTTTAAATTTATGCTCTCCAATCTAAATTGTTTAAAGCAATTGCATTTTCTTTAGCGCAATCTAATTCGGTGGTGCCGGTATAGGCTTCTTGCTCAATGATGTGAAATTTTAAACCATTTTGTGCACCTACATACAAAATATTTTTAAAATCAATCGTTCCTTTACCCAATATACATGATTCAACACCAGTGGCAGTTTTAGTCAAATCCTTTACATGGCATAATTTAAAACGATTAGGGTATTTTTTTAGATAAGTAATCGGATCGGCACCAGCTGCTACTACCCAATAAATATCCATTTCAAAATCTACCAAATTAGCATCTGTTGCATTCATCAACACATCCTGTGGCATGCCACCTGCCATCGCTTTAAAAGAATAGTCATGGTTATGGTAGGCAAAACGAATGCCATTTTTGATGGCAATTTCGCCACACTTATTAAACTTATCCCCAAAGCGCTTATAATCATCAATCGACTTTTGTGCACCAATGTGCGGACATATTAAATACTTCATTCCAATTTCACTTGCTTCTGCAGCCTTGCGTTCAAAATCCTTATTAATATCACAATGTGAGGCAATAATATTCATCTCCATATCACCCAATTGTTTTTTAAACTCTGTATTTTTCATCCCCCAAAACATACCCTTCGCGCCCTCAAAACTTTCAATTTGTTTGTACCCGCAATTAGATAAATGTTTTAATACCCCCAATGGATCTTTAGCCAAGGCCTCCTTCACCGTCCATAACTGAATCCCAAACTTATTTTTCTTTTGCGCCATTGCAAATAACTCCTTGCTAAATGGTGTACTCATTGCTAACCCAGCCAAAGCTGTGTTGCGTAAAAAACTTCTTCTTGAATTTGACATGTATTAAATTAAAATGGTAATTGATGCTTGTTAAAAATGATCTTACAACTTATTGGATTATAAAGCTGTTTAAATTTTTTAGTTAAAAAATTTAGAAAAAATATTAAGCCCAAGCTTTATCCCCTTTTGTATAAGGGACACAACCGTCATATCTTCCAGGAATAGCCACATAACGAAGCGCTTTTGTTGCGCCTACTTCTGAAGTGAAAAAACCAGTCAGGGTTAACTCCTTGATCATGGTAAAATAATGTTTATCGTTCCCTGATTTTTTATCTGGGTTTGCTTTTTTAGCTTCTTTATTCGCTTGTACTTCCTTATCAAGTGCGCTAATCAAATCATGACGCTCTTGTGCATTTGCTTCCATAAAAGATTTACCAATTTTTGCTTTGGCTTCTTTAAACTGTAATTCGCGCATGCCTTCCATGAAAATGTTTTGATTTTTTTCATCATAACAATCACGCACCATCACTGACATAAACTCACCCACTTTGGCTTCTTTGGCGCCAGGTGTATTGGTTGCAGGAATAATTACCTCCCCTACTTCATTTAAAAAAGCAATGTCTTCCGCAGAAAAAACCAACCCTGTTTTTGCAGTGGTACATCCTGACAAAAATGCTTCCGCGCCTAAAACGGTGCCGCCCATAATAAGGGCTACTCTTGATAATGCTTCGCGTCTGTTCATCATAAAATATAAATTTAATCGAGTTAATTAATTTTTAAATATCGCAAATTTCAATGGCTTTTTTTAGTGACTCCATTGGATCTTTATCCGCAGGAATAAATTCCTGTGCCACATAGCCTTTAAATCCAGTAGCTACAATAGCGCGCATAATCGCAGGATAATATAATTCCTGACGCTCATCAATTTCGTTACGACCCGGCACACCGCCTGTATGATAGTGTCCATAATATTCATGATTGGCATTGATGGTACGAATAATATCTCCTTCATCAATTTGCATATGGTAAATATCAAACAATAATTTAAAATTAGGCGACCCTATTCGTTTACACAATTCAACACCCCATATAGATTTGTCACACATATAATCCTTGTGATCCACTTTTGAATTTAATAACTCCATCTGAATCATGACCCCTCTTTTTTCAGCCAAGGCCATTATCTTTTTTAATCCAGTCGCACAATTATTTAAACCAGTTTCATCGTCCATGCCCTTTCTATTTCCTGAGAAACAAATTAAATTGGTATACCCTGCATCTGCAACATAGTTAATATGATCTGTATAATTCTTAACCAAGGTATCATGATAACTTGGCTCATTGAACCCTTTTGTCAAACTTATCTCAGCACCATTGCACATCGTGGACACTAAATTATTTTCCTTTAGGACATGCCATTCGGAAGGGCCCACCAAATCCATCCCCACCATACCCATTGCTTTGAAATTTTTAGCTAATTCTGCAATGGGATACTGACTATAACACCACCTACAAGCAGAATGGTTGATTTTTCCTTTTAAGGAAAGGGGTTCATTATTGTTTTGAAGTCCTTGTTTCACTGATGCAATTAAATTTGAAGGGACCACAACGCCTGTTGCCAAAGCTGCAGAACCAGTGATTACCTGTTTTAAAATTTGACGCCTATTCACATTAGATGACATTACAAAATATTATATAAGTTCCCAGAATTTATGACTTGATAAATATAATTTTTTTTTCCTGTTTTTTATAAAGTTTTAAGTTAAAAATGGGGGTTTTTTGCGAAATTATAAGGAAATTGCTAAGGTTATAATCTATCGTATAAAAATGGATTATACCTTATATCCAAAGCATTTAAAAATCTCAAATATGAATCGAAAATTACGCATGGGAATGGTCGGAGGCGGAAAAGACGCTTTTATTGGTGCAATTCACCGTTTGGCTGCCAATATGGACGGCTTGATTGAAGTAAGTTGTGGCGCATTAAGCATTAATCCAGAAATAGCTGTTGCTTCCGGTGAGGCATTATTTTTACCAAAGGAAAGAACTTACTTGACTTATGATGAAATGATTAAAAAAGAAGCAAGTCTACCAGCGAACGAGCGTATCGATTTTGTAACCATTGTAACACCCAATTTTGCGCATTTTGCACCTGCAATGATGGCATTGGAATATGGTTTTCATGTGGTGATTGAAAAACCAATTACATTTTCATTAGACGAAGCAAAGCAATTAAAACAAAAATTAGATGAAACAGGCTTAACGCTTTGTTTAACCCACACATATTCTGGATACCCAATGGTCAAGCAAGCAAAGGCAATGGTCAAGGATGGTAAGTTTGGTAAAATTAGAAAAATATGGGTGGAGTACCCACAAGGTTGGTTAAGTAAATTATCAGAACGCGAAGGAAATGCACAAGCAGCTTGGAGAACCGACCCAAAGAAATCAGGTAAGAGTTCGGTAATGGGTGACATTGGCACGCATGCTGCACACTTAGCTGAATATATTACGGGTGCAAAAATTACGGATGTATGTGCTGAGTTAAATACCATGGTCGAAGGACGATTGTTAGATGATGACGGCGCCGTGATGTTGAAATTTGACAATGGTGCTAAAGGTGTTTTAATGGCATCACAAGTAGCAGCGGGCGAAGAAAATGCTTTAAAAATAAGAGTATATGGTGAACATGGTGGTATCGAGTGGGCACAACATGAACCCAATACTTTATTGGTAAAATGGTATGATCAACCTACCCAAGTTTATAGGGCTGGCGGAAACTATGGTGCACATTTATCTCCTACTGCAATTCATAATTGTCGCACCCCAGGCGGACATCCAGAAGGATACTTGGAAGCATTCGCAAATATTTATAGAAACTTTGCATTAACCATTGGATGTAAAATAGATGGCACCACACCAACTGCGGAGATGCTTGATTTTCCTGGTATTGAAGATGGGTTAAGGGGAATGGCGTTTATTGATAATGTAGTTGCATCATCACAGTCGGATGTGAAATGGACCCCATATGTTATTTAAAAATAAAGTTGCGAATCACGACTTATGAAACAAATTGTATGACCACATAAATAAATAGTATGACCACAATAAAAGGACCTGGAATATTTTTAGCACAGTTTATGGGTGATGTTGCACCATTTAATTCTTTGGAAAGTATTTGCAAATGGGCAGCTTCCTTAGGATTTAAAGGCGTTCAAATTCCTAGTTGGGATGCAAGATGTATTGATTTACAAAAAGCGGCTGAAAGCAAAACTTATGCGGATGAAATAAAAGGTATTGTAGCAAGTGCTGGCATGGAAATTACGGAGCTGTCTACACATTTACAGGGACAGTTAATCGCAGTTCATCCTGCCTATGATGCACAATTTGATGGATTTGCACCCAAGGAAGTGCATGGTAATTCAAAAGCAAGAACTGAATGGGCGATACAACAATTAAAATATGCTGCGAAGGCTTCTCAAAATTTAGGTTTAAATGCACACGCAACATTTAGTGGTGCATTATTATGGCATACGGTGTATCCTTGGCCACAACGTCCAGCAGGTTTGGTGGAAACTGGATTTGCGGAATTAGCAAAAAGATGGTTACCGATTTTAAATGAATTTGATAAAGTAGGTGTAGATGTTTGTTATGAAATACATCCTGGTGAGGATTTGCATGATGGGGTTACTTATGAAATGTTTTTAGACAAAGTCAACCAACATCCACGTGCATGCTTATTATACGATCCATCTCATTTTGTTTTACAATGCATGGATTACTTAGGATACATTGATGCATTTCATGAGCGCATAAAAATGTTCCATGTAAAAGATGCTGAATTTAATCCAACAGCCAAGCAAGGCGTATATGGTGGTTATCAAAATTGGATTGACCGCGCAGGCAGGTTTAGATCATTGGGAGATGGGCAGGTTGATTTTAAAAATATTTTCAGTAAGCTTGCCGCTTATGATTTTAAGGGATGGGCGGTGATGGAATGGGAGTGCGCCATTAAGCATCCTGAAGTGGGCGCTGCGGAAGGTGCCGTGTTCATTAAAAACAATATTATACAAGTCACAGAAAAAGCGTTCGATGATTTTGCGAATACAGGATCAGATGAAGCATTTAACAAGAAAATTTTAGGTATATAATTAAATCGATTAATCATTAAATAAAAAAAGCGTATGAAAAAGGTGTTAGGAATTATGTCAGCAGTTGTTGTAGTATTAACTGCATGTGGTGGTGGAGAAAAAAAAGAAGGGACAATGGATGCAACTGCAACCACTGAAGTAAAAGCAGTAGCAGCAGCACCAAAACCATTATCAGAAAATCCTGATTATCAAAAAGGGTTGGCATTGGTTGCAGGTAGTGACTGTTTGACTTGTCATAAAACAAGTGAAAAATTGATTGGACCAGCGTATAAAGATGTAGCGGCAAAATATGAAGCAACAGAAAGTAATATAAAAATGTTGGCGAATAAAGTAATCGCTGGTGGTAGTGGCGTTTGGGGTGCAATACCAATGACACCGCATCCACAAGTGAAAGAGGCAGATGCAATCGCAATGGTGAAATATATTATGTTGTTGAAAAAATAATAAATCAGTAATAAACGTAAAAATAAAATAATGAAATTTAAATCAATTGTACTTTCCTCATTGGTGTTATTTATATGTGTTCAAACAATGGCACAAAAAAAGAAGTGGACTAGCTTATTCGACGGAAAAACAACCACAGGATGGCATACGTATGGTGAAACTACTGCAGGCCAAGCTTGGAAAGCAGAAGATGGTGTACTTTTTTTAGATGCTACTACTAAGGAAGGTCGTGGGGACATTACTACTGATGAGAGTTTTGATGATTTTCATTTAAAATTAGAATGGAAAATTTCAAAAAACGGAAATAGTGGTGTTATCTTTTTTGCACAAGATGATAAAGCAAAATATAAAAACCTTTGGTTTACAGGACCTGAAATGCAAGTGCTAGATAACGAAGGCCATAGTGATGGTAAAATTGTAAAGCACAGAGCTGGAAACTTGTATGATTTAATCGCAGGACCAGATGATGCAGTAAAGCCTGTTGGGGAATGGAATAAAGCGGAAATCATTGTTCAAAAAGGGACTTTGGTTTTAAAATTAAATGGCGTAACAACTGCTACCACTACTTTAGGTGATGATAGCTGGAAGGAATTAATTAAAAACAGTAAGTTTTCAAAAAAGGAAACTCCTGATTTTGGGAAAGTATTTAGTGGGCACATTGCATTGCAAGATCATGGCAATAATGTATCCTATAGAAATATTCAAATCAGAAGACTTTAATCATTTTTGTGAATAACGTCCATGAATCATTTATGCGTCAGGCCCTCTCGCAAGCGCAGAGGGCCTTTGACGAAGATGAAGTTCCCGTTGGTGCAGTCATTGTAATGAACGGTCAAGTCATTGCAAAAGGATATAATCAGGTTCAGTTATTAAAAGATGTCACTGCACATGCTGAAATTTTAGCCATCAGCAGTGCTTGTGAAAATTTACAATCCAAATATTTACCAGCCGCCACCTTATATGTAACCTTGGAGCCCTGCCTCATGTGTGCCGGGGCTTTGTATTGGAATAAAATTGGCCATATCGTTTTTGGGGCCTACGATGAAAAAAATAGTTACCGTCGTGTAACTGAAAAAAATCCATTCCACCCTTCCACGACTATTGTAGGCGGTATTTTGCAAGAAGAAAGCGCCGCGCTCATGCAGGCATTTTTTAAAGCAAAGAGATAGTTTCATTAATTTCGTTTGTAAAAATGAGCAACCACCAGTCCTCCGAAGCAGGAACTGAAGTCGGCTACCTGGTGCTAATTTTATCTCCATTCCATCACTAACTTACTATTTAAGAAAAAATGACCCGCGTTCGCTTAAATCAGTGGAAAGCGGTGTAATTTTGTCCCTCATTCAAGAAACAATAAAATAAAAAATATGTCATTTACTTTACCAGCGTTACCATACGCACACGAAGCCTTAGAGCCACATTTTGATACTTTGACCATGCAAATTCATCATGGCAAACACCATCAAGCTTACGTAGACAATTTAAATAAAGCAGTGGCAGGTACGCCTAACGAGGGGAAAACTTTGGAAGAATTAGTAGCAGTAGCAGGAACCATTAGCCCTGCAGTTCGTAATAATGGTGGTGGACATTGGAACCACAGTTTCTTTTGGGCTAGCTTAGCACCGAATGCGGGCGGAACACCAACAGGCGCTTTGGGTGATGCGATCACTGCTGCGTTTGGAAGCTTTGATGCATTCAAAGAAAAATTTGCTGCTGCAGGTATGACACGTTTTGGAAGTGGCTGGGCTTGGTTAATTGTAAAGGACGGAAAATTAGAAGTAAGTTCAACACCCAACCAAGACAACCCATTAATGGATGTTGCAGATGTTAAAGGTGCCCCATTATTAGGCGCAGATGTTTGGGAGCACGCTTACTACTTAAAATATCAAAACAGAAGAGCAGATTATTTAGCTGCTTTTTGGAATGTAGTGAATTGGTCAGTAGTTGCTGATCGTTTTGCTGCTGCGAAATAAAATTGAAATTTAGTGGTGTATCCACTTATTTAAAAATCCCAAAGTTAACCGCTTTGGGATTTTTTTATGGAACAGGATCAAATCCATGTCCCCCACCAGGCCTACACTTACTTATTCGTTTCATCCCTAAAAATATTCCTTTAATTGGGCCATACTTTTCAATAGCGGTGGCGGTATATTGAGAACAAGTGGGTGTGAATCTACATTTGCTCGCACCTAAATAAGGTGATAATACTAATTGATAAAATCGAATAGCTATAATAAATGGGAAGGCGCTTATTTTTTTTATCACCCCTAAAATATCACCACCACTATACCGCTTACTCATACAACATTTGGTTTTAACTTATCAGCTAGTTTTTGCAATATCAATTTAATCGACGTTTGTATTTGTTGTTGGGTTTGCACATTTACATCTACATATAAAAAAAATAGATTGAGTCGCGTGTTTGTTAAGCTTAGCCCATTCGTAAAATTTGGTTTTTCTAATCGATATCCTTCGCGTAGTAATCTTTTTACTCTATTTCGTTGAACTGCTTTTCTAAATTGTCGACTAGGCGCCCCCACCCCTGCTTGCAACAACCCATTAGGAAAAATTCCAGCCTCGACTTTTTCAATGGTGTATAATAATCTGATAGGATGCATTGTAATAGCAGTGCCTTTCGAAAACAAAAATTGTGTTTGCTTTCGGCTTTTTAGCTTATCCTTTTTTTGGTATGTAAAATTTTTAGACAACAGCTTAAATATAGGCATTAAAAAAGTCCTTCCCGAATTTCGGGAAGGACTTTAAAATTATTGAATTTCGAGTGAATGTAGGAAATCCTACAAATGAATTATTTTAATCCTTTTTCACTTGATACTGTAAGTTTTTTACGTCCTTTCTTTCGGCGGCTTGCTAATACTTTACGACCATTAGCTGTTTCCATACGTTGACGGAATCCGTGAACAGATTTACGACGACGCTTATGTGGTTGGAATGTACGTTTCATAGTATGTCTTAAATTTTTTTCTTTTCTGTACTTTAATTTTCGTTTTCGTCCTGTTCCTAATAGCAGTCACCATACCACTACCTGTGAAAGGACGGCAAAAATAGGGTATTTTTTTATTTTTTAAGCTAAATCTGTGTGTTTTGCATCAATTTTTTGTCCAAAAAAGGTGCTCGCCTGCAATTCAAAGGCTTGTGGGTTGTCGGTAGTGTAAAAACTAAGTTGTCCAGATTGACTACATTTTTGGGCTAAATCAGGATGGCTTTCAAGGTATTTAGCAAGGCTTTTAGCCACTATAACCCCTTGTGTTACTACATTTACCCCTTTGGGCATATAAGCCCTTATTTTGTCCGCTAATAAGGGATAATGGGTACATGCTAGTAAAAGGGTATCAATGTCTGCGGATTGAGAAAAAAGTTGATCTAGGTAGGATTTTACAAAATAGTCTGCGCCTGGTTTATCTTGTTCTCCATTTTCAATCAAGGGTACCCATAATGGACAGGCTTGCTGAAACACCTTAAGTTCAGGGAAAAATTTAGCCAATTCTATTGGATAACTATCACTTTGTATGGTGCCCAATGTTCCTAAAATACCTACTTGATGGGTGGTTGAAAAATTGCCTAAAATTTCAGTGGTAGGTCTGATCACACCTAATACCCTTTTGTCAGGTGCCATTTTTGGTAAATCTTTCTGCTGAATAGTACGAAGTGCTTTTGCTGATGCCGTATTGCAAGCCAATATCACTAAGGAGCATCCTTGATTAAAAAACCAATTGACTGCTTCAAGGGTATACTGATAAACAGTATCATAAGATCGAGGACCATAGGGTGCACGCGCATTATCACCTAAATAGAGGTAATCATATTGAGGTAAAGTTTGTTTGAGCTCCTTTAATATAGTGAGCCCTCCATAACCGCTATCAAAAACACCAATTGGCGCAGTAGGCATATCATTATTTTATTTCGTAAAACTAAAGAACCTCGTTGTAAACAACGAGGTTCTTGGTAAAATATATTTAAAAATATTATCCTTTTTTAGGCGCTGCTGGTTTTGCTGCTGGAGCACCACCTGTAGCTGCTTTAAATGCATCTTCAATTTCCTTTGGTAAAGGCAATTTCAACTTCATTGCAACACGAATTGTTAAGTTGTCAACGATAGATGGTTGCATATATGGAGATAAAGCATCTGCTTTTAATACTAGCGTGTATTTTTGTTCAGCAACTACTTCACCTACTGCTGCAGCAACTTTTTGTCTGTAAGGCAATAACAATGATTCTTGTTTTTGCTCCATAGATTGTTGTTGGTATTGTTGCCAGTTGATCAACTTGTACTTTAAACGGTTCAAATCGTCAGTTGCCATTTGTAAAGCCTTTGGACGTTTAGACAAATTTGCAGAATCTCTTTTGTAGATACTATCTTTTACTTGATAATCCTTTAAAGTATAGTTATACTCGTCTTGTAAAGAATCTTGCGCGTAAGATTTAAGCACGGTGTCTAATTTTTCTTGGATGCCTGGGAATAAAGCAATTACGCTTTGATCATCAAAATATCCAATTTTAACCTGAGCAGATGCTGTGTTGTTAAATGAAGCTGCAACTAATAAAATGGCTGCAAATAAAAAACCTTTTTTCATATCTATTTGTTTTTTTAAAAAATCTATTTGTTTGTTTTTCTTAATTATTGATCCCCAATTCCTTTAAAACATCGTCACTTTTGTCCAGTTTCGGGTCTGCAAATATAATGGTAATTCCTTCACTTTTATCTAAAATGAAGTCATATCCCCTAGCAGTTGCTAGTTTTTGGACTGCATTATACACTTTATCTTGAATGGGTTTAACCATTTTTTGGCGCTCCTTGAACAAATCCCCCTCATAACCAAAGCGTTTCTTTTGAAGATCCCTAAGCTCCTTTTCCTTCACAAAAAGCTCATCTTCCCTTTTTTTCTTAAGATCATCGGAAAGCATAAACTGCTCAGCCTCATAATTTTTATACATTTTATCGAGGGTCATTTGCTTTTGGTCAATTTCTTGTTGCCATTGATCCCCTAATGCCTTTAATTTTTTATCAGCCTCCTTATATTCTGGAATTTTATCCAAAATATACTTTGTATTTATAATCGCATATTTTGTTTGCGCATTGGTTGAAAATGCTGTCAAAATGGAAACGGCTAAAACAAAGAAAAATTTATTGAATTGCATAAGCTATAATTTAAAAAAAATTAAAAACTACTTGATGAATGAATTACTATTCTGGTTCAAAACCTAACATAAAGGTAAACCTTCCTGCATCTTTAAAGGCGTTGGTTCCATTTAAGCGATCTAAACCAATACCATAATCAAATCCCAAAAGTCCAAACATGGGTAGGAAAAAACGCATCCCCAAACCAACTGAACGACGCAGATTAAATGGATTGTATTCCTTCATGCTATACCAACCATTGGCTGCTTCAAAAAAGCCCAACGCATAAATAGTACTACTAGCAGCCAAGCTTAAAGGATATCTTATTTCAACTGCATATTTATTAAAAATAGTAAAATGTTGACGCGCTGATTGCTGATCAGGATTTACTTTTGGATTGGATGTTTCATAAACAGGATAACCTCTTTGTGCAATAATGTCATAACCTAACAATGCAAATTGATTACTTAATCCAGCATCTCCTAATTGGAATCTTTCAAATGGAGATATAGAAAGATTCGTATTATAGCGTCCAACAAATCCGTATTTAGCAGCAAAGCGTAATACAAATTGTTTGTTATGTTCTTCTCCAGCTGGTTTACCTAATGGCACAAACCACTCCCCATTAAAACGCCATTTATGGTATTCTAATAATTGGTATGGATTTTCCTTTTTAGCAAAGTTGGGATCAAACAAAGAATACGGTGGCGTTAATTGCGCACTCAATAAAAAAGTGGAACCTGTTCTAGGAAAAGTAGGTTGATCAATGGAGGTTCGTTGTAACGCAAGTCTAAAATTGAAGTTGTTTACATTACCATTAGAAAAATTAGGTAAATTATAGGGATCAATTGCGTAATCTTTTAAGGTATAACGCGTAAAATTAATACCCGTGCTTAACGAGAAATAATCATCCGGCCATTGCAACTGACGTCCAAAGGAAACAGTTGCACCCGTAGTAGATATATAACGCGCATCAGCCGCATTTGGATTGTACATGCCCGTTACCATATCATAGGTTTGGCCATATTTTGTATTGTATACACTTACCGTTAATGTATTTCTTTTAATGCCGCCAAACCAAGGTTCCGTGAATGAAAAATTCGTTGAACGGAATGCCTTACCATTACTTTGAATCCGCAAACTTAATTTTTGTCCATCACCCATAGGTAAAGGATCCCAAGCCGATTTTTTAAAGAAGTTCTTAGAAGAGAAATTATTAAAAGTAATACCTAAGGTACCGGTAAGTCCGATATAACCACCCCAGCCTGCACTTAATTCTAATTGGTCACTTGACTTTTCTTCTACACCATAATTAATATCTACTGTTCCGTCTTCAGGATTAGGAACTGGATCAATTTTAATTTTTTCTTGGTCAAAATAATTTAACTGTGAAATTTCTCTTTGCGAACGAATCAATAATGTACGACTAAATTTATCCCCTGGTATGGTTCTAATTTCACGACGAATTACAAAGTCTTTTGTTTTTTCATTACCTGCAATGCGAACTGTTTTGATGGTGGCTTGCGGCCCTTCTCTCATTCTAATTTCAAAATCGATGGTGTCGTTATAAACAGCAGTCTCGATAGGGTCTACATTAAAAAACAAATAACCGTCATCTTGGTATAAGCCACTCACATCTCCACCTTCCGCTGTTTGTGTTTTACCTAATTTATTATATAATATTTCACGATTATAAATTTCCCCTTTTTTAATATTTAAAATACTAGACAATAAAGAGTCAGGGTATTTGGTGTTTCCTCTCCAAGTAATGTTTCCAAAAAAATACTTGCGCCCTTCCTTCAATTGAATATCAATATTTAAATTACCTACTGCATTATGGTAAAGGGTATCCTTTTCAATCACCGCATCACGAAAGCCTAATGAGTTATAATAGTTCAATAAATTATCACGGCTCTCATCAAATTTTTTCTCACTGTATTTTGAGGATGATAATTTAAAACGCACATAAGGATTTAAAATCTTTCTAGTTTTAGTAAAAGTTAAATACCCTTTTTCTGCTAAGTATTGGTCAAAAGTATACGGCGTTGTTTTTACAATCACCGGCTTGTCATATACAGGGAAAAGCGTCATTCTTGATTTTTCATGCAACTCCTTCAAACTTTTCTTCAATTTTACCTCGTCCACTAAGTTGCCCCCAAAATTGATATTATTAATGCGCACTTTAGGGCCACGATCCACTTTAAAATCCAACAATAAACTATTCTTTTTAGACACATCTTTTCTTTCGATGATGACTACTTTCGCATCCTGAAAACCTTTGTCTGCAAAAAACTTTTTAATCCCTTCTACTGCAGTAATTTTCATGTTTTCAGTAATCACCCTATTCGGTGTTAAACCAGTTTTACCAGACAATTCATCTGTCTCTGATTTTTTAACGCCTAAAAAATTAAACTTGGATAACCTGGGTCTTTCTACAACATTAATTTCAACATCAATTTCATTATTCACCAGGTTGGTTATATAAACACTTACATCACTAAAATAGTTTTGATCCATTAATTTATGGATGGCCTTTGCAAAATTATCACCCCCAGGAATCGATACTTCATCCCCAATATTCAAGGTAGAAAGGGACAATAATAAATTCTCATCATATTCAACATCCCCCACCACTTTAATGTCCCGAATTTTGTATTTGGCAGGGTTTTTTTGATTAAAAATATTAATGAGTTTGACATTAATCTGTGAAACTGAATCCTTCACGGGTGCCACCTGGGCAAAAGAAGTCGAGGATAAAAAAAGAACCAATAAAGATCCTATATAAAATGGAAAATATTTCTGCATCTGCAAAGGGGCTACATTTATAATTTTAAAAGTGTCGCAAATTACTCGTAATATTTCAAAGTCTTTGTTAAAACCGCAAAATAGTTATATTAATTTTTTTAATCATTTGTTTGTACCTGGAGGCTGGTTTTCCCAAATCTGCGCTCCCTAGATTGGAAATCGAGGATGGCCTCGATCAAATCTTTCTTGCGAAAATCGGGCCAACGGGTCTCCGTAAAGTACAATTCAGCGTATGCTAACTGGTATAGTAAAAAGTTACTAATTCGATATTCTCCACTGGTACGAATCATGAGTTCTGGGTCCGGAAATGCACTGGTAGAAAGGGCTGCCTCCAAAGTGGCCTCGGCAATATCATCCGGCTGCATTTGCCCAGTTTGCACCTTTTCAGCGATATTTTTTATGGCTTGTATCAACTCCCACCTGCTACTATAGCTTAGGGCAATTATAAGTTCAAGTCCAGTATTTTTTGCGGTGGTTTGGGTGGCATTTTCTAGCGCAGCTTTGGCATCATCTGGCAACAAAGCAAGATTCCCTATAAAGTGCAATTTGATGTTGTTTTTGTGCAAATCAGGTACCTCCTTGGCAATGGTGTCCACAAATAAGCTCATTAGGCCTGCCACCTCTTCCGCGGGCCTGTCCCAATTTTCAGTACTAAAAGCATATAAAGTAAGGTATTTTATGCCTATTTCCGAAGCTGCTTCCACAATATTGCGAACGCTTTGTACCCCATGAAAATGGCCATAAAGTCGATCCTGGCCTTTTTCTTGCGCCCATCGACCATTCCCATCCATAATGATGGCGATATGTTTCGGTAGTCTATTTAAATCCAGGTTGTCCATACTGCAAAATTAATCGAATCCAAGGTTATTTTCGTTTAAACCTATTGAATAACCCGATGCTTTTTTTCTTGGGTTTGTATTCCGAAATCCCGTAGATATTATTGAAGGAATAAGAAATACCCAATTTTGCTGAAAAAAATCGGTCATTTCCGCTTGTGCTACCTTGATAGCCCAAAGGAGCAGCAGTGGTTATTGGGGTGGGATTACTATCTATAAAATCAAGCTTATCTGTGGTGGTATATCTATAAGTGGCTTCTCCTAAAATATTAAATCTGCGGTAAACATTAAATTTAAAACCTAGGTTCAGCGGTAAAGTTAAATTCAATGCGGATTGCTTTTGCTTTCCACTTAATAAATCTGCGGTACTGTAAGTGACCACACTTGTATTGTTATTGCGTATGGTATCCAAAGTATACAAATAACCAACGCCAAAACCAACGTAGGGGGTAAACTTTTTATTACGGGAACCTGAAATATAATTTAAAAAATAAAATTCAGCCATCGCACTGGCTTCAATCGTATTGATTTGAAAATTTGCATTTCGCAATATCGCATAAGGATTTGCAGATAACATATCATGTGATGCTAATTTTTGCATCTCCACATTAAACCGCACGCCGACATAATTATTTAATTGTTTTTTTACAAAAGCCCCATAATTTCTATAATACACTTGAACGTCAGGTGCAATATCACCTTGATAAGAAGCTAAGCCCATGAGCAAACCAACTTCGCCTTTGTTTTCAGACAGCTCAGTATGTTGCGCCATAGCACAATGCGAACAGCATAAAAAAACAAATAAAAATAAAACGTTTTTAAACATAAGTTCACTAATTTCTTTTATCCAAGCCCCAAGTCAATTTTGTTCTTAATGTGGTTAAATAACTATTTTCATTCAGACGTATAAAGCTAACGGAAAATAATTCTTGTTTCAAAGCTAATTCAATTGATTTTGGAACAATTTCCTTGCGTGCATCTAAGGCACAAATTAATTCATCGGTTCTACCTTCTACTTCAAATGAAATAACTGATGTATTTGGAACCACAATGGAACGAACATTTAAATTATGTGGCGCCACTGGTGTTATTACAAAACTTGCTGAATCAGGAAATAAAATGGGCCCATTACAACTCATATTGTAGCCAGTGGACCCTGTAGGTGTTGAAACAATTAATCCATCCGCCCAATAAGAATTTAAAAATTCCCCATTCAAATAAGTATGAATCTTAATCATGGGGGATGTATCTCTTTTATGTAAAACAAACTCGTTAAGTCCATAGGGCGTTGCGCCAAAAATCGGAATATTTGCATCCAAGTGAATCAACGCACGTTTTTCAATAACATAGGTCCGATTCATAAGGGCATCCACCATTATTGATAATTCGTCTTTTGAAATGGAAGCCAAAAAGCCCAATCGGCCATAATTAATGCCTAAAATAGGAATATTTGAATCACCCACTAAGGTAACTGAGTCTAAAACAGTGCCATCGCCTCCCAGACTAATTAAACAATCAATATTTTCTGGTAAATCATAAGCAGATGTAAAAGGGATATACGCTTCTTTGCCTTCCGGGGCATAAAGTTCAAATTTTTGTAATAAGTCATGAAAAATGCAAATCGCAACATCATGCTTGTGCAACTCCAACAACAATGCATTTAAAGATTGTCGCTGATCCAAATCAAACCCCCTACTATAAATTGCTACTTTCATCTAAATTAAAAATTAATTCCGCCGTGTAAATATACTCCTTTGTCTCCAAGCTGATTCACACTATAGTCAATTTTTAACACAAAATCATAGATACTGATTACATCCAAACCAATGCCAGCTGTCCTAATCAAGGTATTAGATAATTTATTGGTATTTAGGGGGTGATCACTATATACGTACCCTAAATTGCTAAAAACGCGAATCCAAAAATCATATTTCACTTCAGGTAAAAACTTCTGTGTTATTGGATTTTTAACGGTGATGCTACCTAAGGAATGATGAAAGGCTGTTTTAAAAATGCTAGCTGCATTTCCATCAACCACATAATATTCCAATCCATTCATTTGCAAATTACCATAACCTAATAAGCGACTGTCTAAATAGTTATGATTGGATAAAAATTTAACTTGTGAATTGGTTTCAAAGAAAATAAAATTATGGGGTGAAAATGAATGCGCTTTTAATTTTCTAAACTGAATGGAAGTTAATGGCGCCCCTTTAGAAAAACGTTGAAATAAAACAAACTCAGTCCCCGCTCCTTTTGTTGGATATGCATTATAATCAAATGCAACTTTAGTAAATGATAAAGTAACGTCGCCATAGGTCATTACTTTTTTTTGTGTCGCTAAAAAATTGGGCTGAATTAAAAATCCGGAATCTGATAACTCCTCTTTACCATACCCGAATTGTAATGAATGTCGCTCAAATAAATTAGGTCGATAGGATAAGTTTACATTCGCGCGGTAGCCTTTTCTAATAATATCATTGGTTTTTGCAAATACCTGCTTATCCTTTTCTGTGGTATAATTAATTTCCTTTTGGTTATAGTTTTGCCAACCTCCGCCCAAACCATATTTCAATTTTTTATCAAAAAAAGGTAATTGATATTGAATGATATTTTGTTGTGTATAACCACCGATAAATCCAATAACCAATTTGTCATTATTACCAGTTGCATTTTTTTGACTCAAATTAATGCCATAATTAACCCGATCCAAACTTCGATTTTGCTCATTCCACCATTGACTAAAATTACGATCTACCCACTTGAAATAGGGTTTTGGAATAAAATACCACCTTTCCTTCACTTTAATTTGAATGTCTATAATACTACTATCATTTTTTAATAGATAGACAGGCGTTACTTTTACAGATAAAAATAATGAAGTATTAAAAAGCTGTTGCTGTGATAACGTATTTAAAATTGCTAATGAGTCTTTATTAATTTGATCCCCTACATGATAAGGTAACTCTCGTAATAAAATATAATTTTTTGTACGATTATTCCCTTCCACTTGTATGTTGTTAATACGTATTTGCGCTTTCAAATTAGTGGAAATGCAAATGATGGAAAATAAAGAAAGAAATAAAAACCGGAAAGAATTAAACATCTAAATAGTTCATTAAATGGTGGTAGTGATCTTCAATATCATTATGGATAATGGTGTTACCAAAATAATGAAGTATTTGATAATTGTATCGTTGAAGTGTTGCTATAATCAAATCTGCTTCTTCTTTATTTAACTTGATCGTAATAATAAGTGCCCCAGTTGCCTCGTCAAAGTTTGTATTTAACTGGGATATTTGCGCATTATTTGTTTCAACAAGTCGGCTTAACTCAGCAAGCGAGTATTGATAGGGCGACACCGAAACTACAATGATGGCGCCTGGATGATCCACGCCTAAAAATTTAGCCAATAAATCATTTAAATTTTTCTGAAGTATCACCCCAGTGCATTCCTGTTGCTCATTTAACACTGGCAAAAGCGACAATTCATTTTTAGCAAACAAATTCAAAGCCGCAGTGAAATGCATGGATCCTAAAATTCCAACCCGTGTAAGTTGATCAGCTAAATGAATTAATGTTTGATCAGTAGCAAGATTTAAAACATCCTCCTTGGTAACCAATCCAACAAAATATTCCTCCTTTACTAAAGGCAGATGCTGTATATCATAATCCTCCATGCATTGTAATGCAAAGGAGGCTTTATCTTCAAAATGAAGCAAGGGGAAATTTGATATTGCGATTGAGGATGCTAACATTTCGAATTATTTATTTAGATCCGTTAAAAACTTTTCCAATATTGCATTGAATTCATCTGGCACTTCCATCATGGGTGCGTGACCGCACTTATCAATAAATTGCAACTGACTATTCGGTATTAGTTTATTAAACTCCTCGCCAACTAATGGCGGGGTTACAGAATCATTTCTACCCCAGATCAATAAAGTAGGTTGTTTTATTTCATTTAATTCAGCGCCTAAATTATTTCGAATAGCACTTTTTGCTAAGGCAAGTACTTTAATAACTTTTAAACGATTACGGGTAATTTCAAAAACTTCGTCCACCAATTCCTTCGTGGCTACATTGGGATCATAAAATGTTTGGGCTGTTTTGTTTTTTATATACTCATAATCACCGCGCTTTGGATAAGTATCACCCATTGCATTTTCATACAAGCCACTACTTCCTGTTAAAATAAGTGATTTTATTTTTTCAGGATGCTTTAAAATATATATCAACCCAACATGACCTCCTAGTGAATTTCCTAATAAGTGAATATTATGATAGCCTCTTTCTTCAATGAATTGCTCCACATATTTTGCCAATCCAGTAACAGAAGTATGTAATAAATCCATGTCAAATAAGGGCAATATTGGAACTACCACCTTATGGGTATGTCTGAATTTTTCAATTAAATCTGAAAAATTACTTAAGGCACCGAAAAGTCCATGCAATAGCATTAGCGTTTCCCCTTCCCCTACCTCTAGGTAATTAAATTGTCCGTCTTTTTTTAATTCGTATTCCATCATAAATAAAATTGAACACTTAAATTACTTGCTATAATTGATCAAGTAATTTAACATTTTACAATGCGGTTAAAGATACTTAAATCATTGTAAAAAATGCTAAAATGGGGCAATTATAACCCGCATTCCCATTGTAAAATTTAACGAAATCATAACGTATAAAAAAGTGCACAAACCACGATAAAGCGGGTAGCTGTCAATCAGTTAGTAACCACTTACTTGAATGGATTTGGGAAAGTAGCAATGGTTGTTTTGATAAAGGGTAACCATTGGCTCATTTTTTCAGTACAATAGGGCCACCACTTTTGTAAATAAGCATAGCTATATGCATCTTTCATTTTGGCCGCTTCTAGTACCCCTAAAATTTGTAAAAAATAGACCAAGGCGCTCCAAATCGTAAAATAAATAAAACCGTATAGCACAATACCCAATAATTTATTCAACCAGCCTAGCATTAAAACTTCAGCAGTTTGTTGCAATAAACCAGAAATCCATCTGATTAAAAATAATACAAGCAACAAAACAATAATAAATGAAATGAAAGGCAACCAATGGCTTTCAATTTTTGTGTATTCTTTTAATAGTCTCGCTACCCAACCTGCTAATTGATAGGCTACGATTAATCCTATGAATAATGAAAAAAAGGAAAGTATCGCTTTGATTAATCCATTACGAATACCTTGCAAAATTGCAACAATAAGTAGGGTGCCTGTTAAAATATCTAACCACATATATTAAGCAGTAAGAAGTGATTTAGCAATCGCCGAAATTATTTTACCATCCGCCTGTCCTGCTAGTTGTTTGGTGGCAACGCCCATTACCTTACCCAAATCCTGAGGGCCCGATGCGCCTAAAGCATTAATAATAGCTTGCACAGCCGCTTTCACATCCTCCTCACTCATTTGCGCAGGTAAAAACTTTTCAATAATCGCAATTTCTTCCGATTCTTTAACTGCCAAATCGGGTCTATTTTGTTGTTCATAAATGGCTAAGGAATCCTTGCGTTGCTTCACTAATTTTTGCAATAATTTCAATTCCGTGTCAGCAGAAATTTCACCATTTGCTCCCGGATCAGTTTTTGCTTTTATGATTTCGGCTTTGATCGCTCTTAAGCCTCTTAACATTGCTTCATCCTTATTTTTCATTGCATCCTTCATCAAGGACATCACTTCAGTTTCTAAACTCATAACTTTAAATATTTATTTGTTTTCTGCTATTTGACTAGCACTAAATTTTTTATAAAAAGAATAGGCAAATTCTTTAAAATCATTGGCTATTGCTTGATCCTGTGTTGCTCTTAAATAGGTTTCGCCCATGCCCATTAAATTCTGATAAAAGAAATCGGCCATTTCATCCACCATCATATCCTTCGTCCATAAATCAATACGCAAAGCGGTTTTATCAGTTGGATCCCATAAAGTAAGCATCATCGCTCTAGCTTCTTGTGTTTCATTGGCAGTACTATCAGAGGCAGACCACTTAATATTTTGGGGAATTTTTTGTTCGTCTAAATCTATCAGAACATTAATAGTTGATTGATGCATAATCTAATTTTTGTAATGCAAAAATACTATTTTATTACATAAGATACACCCTAAGGTTTTAAGTCAACCGGAATTTTAACACTCCCACTTGCGGGGGCAATCATTTCTAAATTAGACAGCCAATCTGTTCCCATATTGGCGCGGGCTTGGCGATACACTTCATCCCTATAATATAATTTAAAATGATCTGATAAAGAGGCGGATACATCAAATGAAAATACTTCACCAGCCCTTAACCAAGATTCAGGGATATTATTTTTTTCATCCATTAAAAGTGGGACATCATAATGAATAGCCCATTGTATCCAACAAGTTTTATTAAAATTAATATGCCCCCAAAAAATAGCATAGGAAGCCGCAATCCACTCCAACTTTACTTCATGAATGCATTTAATAAAAATAGATGGTTTGTATTTATACCCTTTTAATAAATCTTCCGCAATAGCACATTGCTTATACGTATCAAATACAAAAACCATGGCCATGGTAGTTTGTTGCCATTTTTTAAAATGGGAAAATTCTTTTAAAGTAGTAACAAAATTAACAGGCTGCATAAAACATAAAAAATAATTTGAACCCTGCGACAAATCTGATTTTGTTTCAGATAAAATAAGCCAATCGTATACCGGAGGTACAACTACTGGTAAAATAGCATGTTGAATATTTGAAACTTCATTTTTGTAGTGACTATTAAAAGCCGCTTCTGCCCATTGGTTAATATAAAATACACCTGCCGCTTTTTTTATAAATTTTTTGAATTTATGTTGTTGTCGAACTTTATTAAAAAAAGAGGTTGTTTTGTCAATGTTGGGGAGCGTTAAGGGAATGAAATAATGCGGAAAAGATTCACTTCCTTTTAAACTAGCACCAAAATGTACCACCATGGCATTGGTTACTTGACTAACCAATTGCTGTGCTTCCCTAGATTTAATAATGGTTACATTGCTTTCGTTGGCGGTATATGCCTCCTGGAAATGGGTTGGAATGTGGTCCCCAACAATATAAAAATGTAATTGCGCTGATGCGTTTCCTGCATTGATTATATCAACTATTTTTTGATAAATAACCAGGGCAGGAATGTCAAAATCAGATTCAGTAAGGATAAACAGGCGCATATACAAAAGTACAGATTACTTAACAATTTATCCACCAATCATTTATATGGACTTGTTCAATTAAATAGAACCCTAACTTTGAACTATGGCAAGAGATTTACATCAATTGGACTTATTTGGAAATGACATGAACAGCACTGTTCATATTGCAGCACCCAAATCCATTAAATCGAATAAGCATGCAAAGCCAATTGTAAAGCCAGCCAATACTCCGTCATATGCAGCACCCATTATAAATCAAGTAGCTGAAGATGACTTACCACTTGTATCAAGATCGGCGCAACATTTAAATACTTCGTCGACGATTCAAAAAAGGGGACGAAAATCATTCGCATCGATGGATGCAGAAATGGGAAAAGTAAATATCCCTTCTGCGGAGATATTAGAGAAAAAATTATACTATCCTATTGGCGAAGTGGCCCATTGGTTTAATGTAAATACTTCCTTAATCAGATATTGGGAAAAAGAATTCAAACAAATTCAACCGCGCAAAACACGAAAAGGTGATCGCTTATTCCGCGTACAGGATATTGAACTATTAAAACAAATTCATTTCCTGCTTCGTGAAAAAAAATATTCCATTGATGGTGCTAAAACTTATTTAAAAAATAATAAGGAAAAAGCCGAAAAAAATATAGCTGTTTTAAACAGCTTAAAAAACTTAAAAAGTTTCCTAACTACACTAAAAGAAAACTTATAGTTGGGCTATTAATCAAAACTCCAATTGTAAATTAAACAAATCCTATCTAAGTTAATCTAGGATACAACCATTCGAATCGCATTTACCACTACCCCCTTTCTGAAAAATTAATTTGATGCACATTCGCATATTCCACCGCTTTCAAATTTAAGGTTTCGCGCAATTGCTGAAAAATATTTAAATCGGTTTCCATTGAAATAAAACATTCAATGTGGATGGTGTGAAATTGCTTGCCTGCATCTGACACAAAAACTGAACTACTAATAATCGAATGATGTTTTGCAATTTCAGTTCGCATAAAAGAAGCAAAATTTGTTAACGCATCTGCATTAGTGATAACACTTATTTGCAAATCCATTTCTATTTTACGTTCAGTTCTACAACTAATATTATCTACAATGGTATCCACCATTTGCTTGTTAGGAACCGTTATGTATGTTTTATCTTGGGTGCGAATTCGGGTACTTCTTAAACCAATTTTTTCAATGGTACCTGTGAAATTATTTACTTTAACTAAGTCCCCCACTGAAAAAGGTTTGTCAAAAAATATGATGAAGGAAGCAATGATATTTTCTAAGCTTTCGCGCATAGATAAGGCCACTGCCGCACCCACGATACTTAAGCTGGTAACCAAATTGCCAATATTTTCATTGAAAACGTAGCGCAAAATTAATAATACTCCAATGATATATAATATGACTTTAAAAAAGTCGCGAAAAAATAAAACCAACTGATCATCAGAAAGCGACTTGGTTAATTTTGATTTTTCTTCCAATATGATTGATACAAATTCAAGTGTACGAATAAACACCCTAATTAATAAGATAATGAAAATTAATTTAACCATAGACTCAATCGCCTGTTGCAAACTAACTTTAAATAAATGCACATCCCATAATACAGGAAAATTTAATTCATACAACGCCACAACTGCGACTAAAAAAAGTAGAAATTGTTCAATGGGCACCACCAAGCGATGCACATGACTTTTGCGTAATTCAGAGTGATTTTTTTTATCTACCCAAGTGTAAATTAAACTTGCAAAAAAACGGGAGATAAATCTTTTGAAAATGAAAGTAGCTAATAAAATAGCCAATATGTATAAATAGCTGCGAATGGGATTGCTCAATAATTCTTGGTCTAGTTGCATAATTTTGAATTAATTATAATTTTTTCCACTCCAACAGTTGCATCGAAGTTCCGTCAAAGACACCATAGGTATATAAGCGAATCCAATCCCCTAAATTAATATACCTTGTTCTTTCATTTATTTTAAAATCAATCGCATAATGACGATGTCCAAAAATAAAATAATCTACATTTATTTCCTTTGCTTTCTGTTTGGTATAAATAATTAGC
>Ga0214919_10002743_pt1 | contig 27309 bp, 22 predicted proteins | sample LL1503_MetaG_FD_177994 | JGI IMG/M metagenome (GOLD analysis project Ga0214919, IMG submission 177994) | Freshwater microbial communities from Lake Lanier, Atlanta, Georgia, United States - LL-1503 | ecosystem: Environmental > Aquatic > Freshwater > Lake | place: USA: Georgia | collected...
AACTACTAATCAAATCGCAGGAAAAATCAGCAAAAACTGCAAAAAAATTAAACAAAAAATTTCTAAAACTTCCAAACCAAATTTTCTGATGCTGAATTTTTTGGGAAATTAGATTTGCGACGGGCTCATAATTGCCTCAATACCAACTGCCTTAAAAGCAAAAGCGGCGTGAAAGCAGGTATAATAAATTTAATTCCTTGTCCAATGCGGTTTGGACCTGATCCAAGAATAATAACTTTTTTTCTATTGGGAGTGGAAGAGACGAGATCTTCCAAACAAACCATTTCAATTTGTTTTGGTTCAAATGACATTTTTCTGATGAATTCTTGTTAAAAATAAGATCAATTCAAAAAAGACGAATCAGCCAAGAGAACTAGAAAACAGCAGCTCTAAAGAGTTTTAATAACAAGAAAATGATGCGAAAAATTACAAAAATTTATATGAGGTTTTTGGGTGGATTTGCGACAGGCTCATAATATTCAAGGGTGAATGCAATATCCTAAAATTAAAACCCATCCCTCTCAAACAGTTTAGAATTTTTGATAAGCTGAAATGATTCGATTGGTTTAAAGCTTGGATTTGGGTTTTCTTTTTTATCTTTTTCATTATCCATCTTATAAAAACCAGAATCTTCTGGATCATCTTTCATTCCAGCTTTACTTAGCGCCTCTTTTAGCTTTTTATTCTCCACCTTATTCATTAGCTCTTTGCTAAATTTACAATTCGAAAAATATTTGGGATCAATACTGCTTTTTTCCGTTGGAAGGACACAATTTTTATCAAAAGTACAATTTACAAATACTGTGCGGAAAGTTTCGCTAAGATCAACTCCTTCAAAATCAGTTCTAACAAATCTATCATACCAAACTTCTTGAGATTTTTTTTTCCATTCTTCGGAGTCTTTTTGACCCCATTCTTCCCCTTTAACAGTGTTTCTGGAGCTACTCTTCAAGTTCTCCTTGGCTTTGAGCGCTTTACTAAAAACGCCCTTTGCTGCGTATTCTAGAACTGATTCTTTTTCTCCTGATTTTTTTTCTGACCATTTCTTTCTCATTTTCTTTACGAGTTCTTTGCCATTCCCCACAACTTTTCTTATCGCCACATCTTCTGCTGATAAATTTTCACTACCCCCCTCTGGATTTACGAAAATTTTTGCTTCGATTTCTCTTTTAATCTTTATCGGATTGCTCTCAAAAGACACCTTTGTTTTTTTAAATTCTTTTTCCTGAGTTGATTTTTGATCATCTTTGTCAGGGGATTTTAATGAATCTACCTCAGTTTCCTCTGGCGTTTTTTCATCGAGACAAGACTCCTCAGACTCCTCAAGTGATAAGCTGGAATGACTGGTAATTTTTTGAGTTTCTTGTTCAGTTGATTCAGGAGTGACTTTTATAGTAGAAGATTCTCCATCAACTTCACTCACAATTCCATTTTTTGAAACCACAAACAACTTATCTAAAAATTGCGGATTAATTTCTGGATTCATTGAAATAGCAATGCTGCTACAGCAAGCAGCAGCAGGGTCGCCAGATGCAAAAAGAAGATCATTCCAATATTCATTTCCCACGTAAGACCCGCCATCCCAAGCGAAGTTTACGCACAAAACAGTATCTTTTTCGTCGGATTTTTTTTCATTTTCTTCCAACTCATCTGAAAATTTTGCGCCAGATTTAACTATTTTTACGCCATTAATTTCTTTTGCTGTATTACCATCTGTAAATCCCTGATAATAACTTTCGCCTCCAAACTCACAAAACTCAATCGCAGAAATTTGTGATTTTTGTTCTTCACCTAACTCATCAAATGCCATTCTAACAGCTTTTCCGATAGCAGATTTAACCTTAGCCTCCTGATGATTAGCCCAAACCCCATCACCACATCCAGTAATTCTGATGTGAGCTTTTTTCCCATCCTGTTGTGCATTCGCAATCGATTCGGCGAGAAATTTTTTGTAAGAAATACAAAGGCGCTGCTTTGCAACTTCATCCTTAAAAGCAACACCTGCCGCCGTTGAAGAACCTTCTTTTTGCTGAGAATTTTGTTTATAAAATTTATCCCAGATTAATTTGTGACCCTTGACAAAATCAATTTTAACATTTTTCATTCTGGCGAAGTCGCCTTTTTCATTAGTTCCTTTAGATGAATCGTATTGTTGAATCGCTTTTTCGCGCTCACCTTCAATAACGTGAAGCCTTTCCATCGCTGGATCTTCGGTTTCAAGCCTCATGCCCACAATTGCAGAGATGTAGCCAAATTCTTCATGAGCGCCACTGACATATCCTTCATATTCCATTCTAGAATTACCAGCATTAGCCACTTGATGATCATCGACTCTTTTTTTTCCTTGATTACCTCTACCACCATCATTAATAAATTGAGTCGCACCAAAAACTTGCAGCATGGCACCGAATTCTATTTCGGAATAACCAACATATTCTGGTAAATTAAGATCGTCTTCGATCTTGTAATGAGGATCAGCTTTATCATTAATAACATCCTCAGGACAGAAAAACACTTTAGGCCTTTTTTCGATCAATCTTTTGTAAAAGGCGCGGATATTTTCTGATGTGATTTTTGCGGCAACTAAATTGATTTTCTCTTCAAGTGATCCTTCTTGACAATCTTCTAGGCAATTTTTCGGCAAAATCCCTTGATCCTCGTAAACTTCTTTTTGCGAAATTTTATTTCCATCATTTTTTCCTCCTGTCTCTCCTTCCGAAATTGCCACAAGCGCTATAAATCTTTTTGCGAGATCTACTTCTTCTTCCGTAACTGTGATTCTGGTTCCTTCTAAAATTTTTCTTTTATCAGTCTCACTTAATTTATTAAATTCTTCAGCTGCATTTTGTTGTGGAAAGTTCGTAGGATCAATAATTTTAAGTTTCGCACCATTGGTTTCGGCGGCAGTTGTTTCACCCGCAACATCCTTATTTTGTTGCGAAATTAATGATGAAGTTTGTGATGATGAAGATTGATTTAAAGCTCGAGCGCTTTGGGCGTTGAAGCGCAAAACCTCAGATTTTTTTGATGCAAGATTTTCTGCGTTATACAGTTGAACAAAATTTTCTATCTCGCCTTCTGGCACAGATATGGTGTAAGGTTTTTCACTTATCGTTAGTTTAGGATTAAGATTAACAATATTGCGCAAGAGCTGCTCTTCAGATGCTTTAAAATTAAAGACATAGTTTTTGCTTTCTTCATAATAAATGGGTGTTTCTCCATCACTTTGGGAGCTTCCAATCTTTGGCTCACAAGATACATCCTCAAAACCATACTTATCAATTTTGCGCAAAACCTCAATACCAGAGTTAACCAAAGCCAGCATTGTTTGTTTCGCTGTTTGGTATTCCTCATCTGATGAAAAGAATCTGTCCAACTCTAACTCGCGATGCTTTTTGTTGTATTGTTCAGCAAAAAATTGATCTTCCGCCGCGATTGAATTAATCAGTTGATCTCGGACAATGTCGTTAAAAATCTGAGATCTTCGTATTTTAGTCTCAAGATCTACTTGACCTACAAAATCATTCTTCAAGGAATCATATTTACTAATAATGGGAATCGAATCATTCTTCTCATTACCACCCCAAACATAGGCTAATATTTCTTTTTTTTCCGCAAAATCGAGTTTATCCAAACCATCCAAAACCTTTCGATTCAAAACAAACCCTCTCGCCTCATCAGCCATTGTTGTGACTGGGGCTTGCTCTGACGGCGCATTTTCCTTCTGAGATTGAAAACCGACAAAAGGTTTTAATTCTTGAAGTTCGACTTTATCTAATTTTTTAAAACTCCTAAGCAAATTTTTCGCTTCCTCATTCTCGGCAAACCTAACAATATGTTCTGTTTTATTTTTATCATAAACGTAAAGATTGAGATGAGGCCTTTTTTGCAAGATTGTCGCTAATTTTCGTTTATCTTCATCCAAAATATCACCATTCGAAACATCGATAAAAATCCCGTTTATTGGATTTTCACTCCCTTTTTGGATGACCATTGCTTCGTTAAGACGGTTTCTACCTTCTTTAAAGTATTTTCTCCAAACATTTTTGGCAAAAATAACTGCACTTCCTTCATCATGATAATTGCCAGTTTTTTGCCCATCATTACCCTCAGGGTTATGTTCCCACTTGGCATGGTTCGTAGCAAAAATCCTATCATCACTTAACCGGCTGCTCCTGCTCCAGCCTTTTTTATTACTATACTTTGATTCTCTTCCTGATTCTTCTTTTGTGCTCTCTTTTTTGGGAATAACCGATCCAGTCTGCCAAGCCATAAACTCCGCATAAGGAACATCAATTTTTTCTGGGTCCACTGTAAAACCAATTTTATTGCTATTGAACAACTCAATTTTGGTATTGTTTCCCTCTTTACCAGACCACAATAGAGTTGAAGAGCAAGCTTGTTGACCCCTCCCAAATTTATTAGTATTCGTTTCCCACTGCCGAAAATTCTCTAAACAATATTCCAACCTTGAAATATCGCCCATTGAGCAAAGCAACCAGTTTGCATCATTTGGAGATGGCGGGTTTTCATATTTTTCTTTTGGATTATGTGGAACTTTTTTTTCATTACTTTGTAAAAAATTAATTAATTTCTCTTATTTGGGGTTACAAAATTTTTTAAATTTTGCAAAACTCTCAAACTTGACTAACCAGTTCTTTGAAGTGCTTCGGCTCTTGGTATTTACCCAAAATCCAGTCGTAAATTTCTAAATCATCTTCTTCTAAAAACTCTCCAAATAGTTTTAAATCAGCAATTTCAGCAAGTTTGGCTTTGTCAAACTCACCAATCAAAAATCTCAACTACCAAAAAATCTTAGAGCATATCCCAAGTCTTTTTGAATTACAGATTTTGGCATAATTTTATCAAAAAATAAGCAGATTAGGGCGCTGTCGCAAATCAAGCATTGCCAACATTTTGCAGCTTTGCATTTAGTGCTACCGGGTAATTAGGATATTCTTTTTATTAAAAGAAAATTCCTCTGATTCAGTCTTAAATTCTTCCACAGAAATTGAGGGGGTTGGCTTATCTGTGCGAGTTTGATATCGATTCGCTAACTTCTTTAGCCCTTCAGGGCGCAGCCTTACATATTCTAGCTTCTCTTCTTCATTAAGCCAAATTTCATAATCTTTGCCGTATTTCGTCTGAGTATTTTTTGCAGAGTCTCTTTTAAAATAAGTGTTATTATTTACAGATGATAATTGATTTTTTGACATATTTTTTTACCACAAATCAGATGATAACTGATTTTTTTGTAAAATATTTGTTTAGATTATTTGTAAGTAAAGATTCGACAGGTTAAAAAAATCCCATTTTTCTAGTTATGATTCAAATGAAGTTAAAGACTTTACCGGAAAATGATTCCTCTCCGGCTTGGCTTCTGCTACATTTTTTTTCTTACGTCTTCTTCTTCTATCTCTTTTAACTTTTCTCACCTTGGTTGAATCCATAACCAAACGATGTTTAATATGTGCGTCAACAATTGATTCAAACTCTTTCATGTGATCTTTGAAAAAGTGATCTGCGCCGTGAACTGATTGGTAAATAATTTCTGCGCCTTCTCTTGCTGATAATTTTTCTGCTAATTTTGCTGAATCTGCTTCTTTAGTGATTTCATCTTTTCCACCCTGAACAATCAAACCAGCTGAAGTGCAAGGAACAATAAAATTAAAATCATATTTCGTTGCGGGTGGCGCAACCAAAATATAATTTTCTAATTCTGGTCTTCTCATTACAGTTTGAAGTGTAATCCAAGCACCAAATGAAAAGCCTGCAATCCAATATTCTGTTGCTTCCATGTTTTGATCATGAAGCCAGTTCATAACAGCTGTGGCGTCTAAAAGTTCGCCAGCACCATTGTCAAACTTACCTTGCGATTTACCAACGCCGCGAAAGTTGATTCGCAAAGCTGAAAAGCCATTATTTACGAATGCTTTGTAAAGATTATAGGTAACTTTGTTGTTCATGGTTCCGCCATAAAGCGGATGTGGATGTAAAACTAAAACTACAGGTGCTTTAGGATTGGGATTTTGATGATAACGACCCTCGATTCTTCCAGCTGGTCCATTGATGATTACTTCAGGCATTTTCGAATTAACAATTAACAGTTACCGGCTAATGATTTTTAACCAGCTCTTCTTCATTAATTTGACTGAAAAATCTTGCTCAAATTTGAGTAAAGCAAGATTTCAAAATCAAACGACTCTAAAAAATTTAAAGTCGAATAGATTAGTTAATTTCGTCCCATTGCATTGGTTTATTCTCACTGTTTAAAACTAGTTGAGGCGTGCCTGCATATTTTGCAGCCATGTATTTGCCGTGTCCGGCGTGAACTCCATAGTAGTAAGCTGGCTCGATTTCTTTGCCGTTAAATTTTTTCTTTTCAGCAGCTTTTACCCGGTTTTTCGGGTTATTTTTAGTACCCATGATTTTTTTAAAATTTAGTTGGAGATTTTTTTCAAGACCGCGCAAAATAAAAACTACTGCACCAAAATCAAGGTTTTTTCTTAAAAAACTTTTAAACACTGTTAGCCAATGATTAACCAAAAAGCATAGTAAATACAAAATAATCCAAACCAATGCCAAACTTCAACAGATTAAAAGACTGCGTCGTAACTAATAAAAATGTAATCGTCCGCGTTGACATCAATGTGCCATTAAATGATGGAAATATAGAAGATGACACGCGCATAAAAGCAGTAATTCCAACCTTAAAATATCTCGCTGAAAACAAAGCCAAAGTAATCGTAATTTCACATTTCGGTCGTCCGGAAGGAAAAGTTGAGCCTTCAATGTCAATTGAACAATTAGTTGGGCGCGTCCAAGAATTACTTGGTTCAATTAAAGTAAATTTTGTTAATGATTGCATCGGCGACAAAGTAAAAAAAGCAGTTGAAGCCACAAATTATGGCGAAGTAATTATGCTTGAAAACCTGCGTTTCTATAAGCAAGAAACCAAAAATGATGCCGAATTTTCGCGTCAACTTGCTTCTTTAGGAAACCTTTACGTCAATGACGCATTTTCTTGTTCACACCGCGCCCACGCTTCAATTACTGGCATTCCGGCGATTTTAAAATCTTGCGCCGGATTTTTGATGGAAGCTGAACTTGATGGTTTAACCAATCATTTAGAAAATGCCAAAAAACCTATGATGGCAGTGGTTGGAGGCGCGAAAGTTTCAACCAAACTTGATTTACTAAATTCACTTTCAAACAAAGCCCAAACCATTGTGGTTGGCGGCGGCATGGCTAATACCTTCCTTTATGCTTTGGGAAAAAATATCGGAAAATCTTTGTGCGAAAAAGATTTAAAAGATACCGCGCTGCAAATTATAGAAAGCTCTAAAAAAAATGGCTGTAAAATACTTTTGCCAATTGACGTTGTAGTTACAAAAAAACTTGAGCAAAACGGCAAATGTCAAATTATTTCTGCTGATGATGTAAAAGACGACGACATCATAGTCGATATCGGTCCCATCTCAATTGCCCAACTTACGCAAGAATTACAAAATCACAAAACTTTAGTCTGGAACGGTCCACTTGGCGCTTTTGAATTTAAACCTTTCAACATCGGAACCGAAAGCTTTGCTCGCATTGCTGCAGCTTTAACTCACGCTAAAAAATTGGTTTCAGTTTCTGGTGGCGGCGATTCAGTTTCAGCTTTAAATTCTACTGGCTTGATTGAGGAATTTACTTATATTTCAACCGCTGGTGGCGCATTTTTAGAATGGCTGGAAGGAAAAGATTTACCGGGTGTTGGAGCGCTTGCTGTTTAAAAAATTATCGGATTTACGTCAAATCCATTCAACACCACAAATGGGTTATGAATTTTTACATCTTTTAAAAAACGATCAACCTGCATTTGACAAGAAGAGCCGCTGACCATAATCACATTGGTTTGATCTTGCGCCAGTTTAGCAATTATTTGCTGCCAGTTACTTTCAAAAATTATTTTCGAGTCAGAAAAATTTTCTACCTCAGTTCCAAAACTACCACTCATGCCGCAACAGCCAGCTTTGATTATATTTAAATCAATGGCAAATTTTTTGAAAATAATGCTCCAAGTTTCGGTGATTCTCGTAATATTGGCTTGCTCGGAGCAATGTAAAATCAAGTGATATTTTTTTTCTGCACTAACATTTTTTTTGAAATCAAATTTACCTAAAAATTCTGGTAAATATAGCACATCAATTTTTTGATCATTAAAACGGCAATATTCATCGCGATAAGAAAGGGCAATACTAGGATCAATGCTTAATAGCTGGCTTCGCAAGCCACTTAAATAATCAAGATTTTTAGCAACAACTTTGCGAAAACGATTTAAAAAACCTTTAGCATGAAGCGCTTTGCCATTTTCAAAAACTTTGGTTAATTCAACATTAAAACCCAATTTCTTCAGCAATTCGTAAGCATTTTGCAATTCATTGCTGCAGAAATAATTAACGTAAGCTTCGCGTAATAAATAAATTTTATCTTTTGATTCAGATTTAGAGCCATCAATTCGCACAGCTTTTCCAATTGCCAAAACATCAGTCACGCCAAAAATTTTACGCGCCAAAAATTTAGCAATTTTATTTTGAGTTAAAAAGTTAGAGACTTGCGGAAATTTTCCAAAAACCAGCAATAAAAATTCAATATTTCCAATTAAATAATCCTGCGCTTTACGAAAATTTTTGGTAAAATAAAGTGATAAAAAATAAGCCTTGGCATCAGGAATACTAACTTTAATCGGGCATTGCGTGTTGCAAGCTTTGCAGCCTAAACATTTCTTAAAAGATTCAAGAATTTCGCTTTCGAGATTTTTTTGAAAAATATTTAAAAATTTCTGCGGCAAATTTTTTAAAGAATCGACAACATCAATTTTTATTGAAGGCAATTTCTGATTGCGGCGCACCCATTCTTTAAACAGCATCGCCCTGCCCTTTGGTGAAAAGCGGCGATCTTTTGTTGCCTTATATGAAGGACACATCGCAGTTGCGGCATCTAAATTAAAACATAAAGCATTGCCGTTGCAGCTGAGAATATTTTCAAATTCATCATGAATTTCTGGCGCTATATTTTCATCAAACTGACCTCGGGTTGGAACTTGGTCAATTGTAGGCAATTGCTGATTTACAGACGCAATTTTGCCGCAATTTAATTGATCAAATGGATCAAAATATTTTTTGATTTCTTTAAAAATTTTCCCAACTTCAGCGCCTAAAAATTTTTCATTATATTCGCTTCTAAAACCTTTACCATGCTCGCCCCAAATTATGCCGCGATGTTGTAAAAGTAGTTCGCAAACTTCGTCAGAAATTTTTCTAATTAAATTGCGATCTTGCTCTTGGCGCATATTTAGAGCTGGTCGCACATGTAAACATCCGGCATCGACGTGACCGAACATTCCATAAATCACGCCATATTTTTTTAGAATATTACGAAAACCGGCAATGTAATTTGCCAATTCTTGTGGCGGCACAATTGTATCTTCAACAAATGGAATTGGTCTTCTTTTACCCTTCATCGCGCCAAGCAAACCAACGCCTTGTTTACGCAAGTTCCAAATATTGGCGATTTCGGTTTTATTTTCGATTAGAAAAAAATTTTCAAAAAGATAATTTCCCTGCTCAAGCTTTTGTTTTAAAGATTTGGCGTGATTTTCAAATTCTTGTAAATCATCGTAAGAAAATTCTAAAATATTAATTGAAGTGTCATTTCCATCGCCAATTAAATGAACAACATCTTGCCAAATAATGTCGTTTCGCGCCAGACGAATTACATTTTCATCGATAGTTTCAATCGCTCCCGGATTTAGAGCAATAACATTTTGGGCATCATTTAGTGCGGCATCAAAATTTTTATAACGCAACAAAACTACACGTTTTTTGAGCGGTAGTTTTTTGAGCTTTACCGTAATTTTACTAACTAAAGCTAAAGTGCCTTCCGAACCGCTGATTAAATAATTTAAATTAACATCACCGTTAGAGTAAGACTTCTCGATATTATAGGCTGTAGCCGTGCGAGCCAAGTGTTTTGAAGAATAAATATTTTGTGCTTTGGCTAAAATTGCACCCAGATTTTTATCATTATTTTTCTTACTCGAAATTACATCGTCATTACCAAGTAAGTGCAATGTTAAATCTTCAATATTATCCGATGTTCTGCCGTGAACACACGAACCTTTGCCGCAAGCGTCGGTATTAACCATGCCACCAATGGTAGCACGATTGCTGGGTGAAATATTGGGAGGAAAATAAAGATTAAATTTTTCGAGTTCTTTGTTCAACACGTCTAAAATTAAACCCGGTTCAACTTCGGCACGCAGGTTTTTTTCATCAATTGCGATAATTTTATTCATGTAGCGCGAATAATCGACAATGAGTCCGTAATTGATTGATTGACCGTTGGTGCTAGTTCCACCGCCTCGAGCTGTGATTTTTATTTGACGATATTTTTCAAGACGCAGCAATTTAAAAATCAGCACCACATCATTTTGATTTTTGGGAAAAATCACGCCGTCAGGCTTTAATTCGTAAATACTATTATCAGTTGCGTAAGTAATGGCAACCGACTCATCGGTTGCAATATCACCGCTAAAACCACTGTTTTTAAGATCAAAAAGAAAATTATTTACGCGCATAAAAACTTGATCAAATCACCAACATTATAGAAAAAATTTGGCGCTTCTTTGATAACAACTTCTCTTGCAGCATGTTCTCCAAAACCGCAGAAAGTCACGTCAGGATTGGCTTTAGAAACTTCTAAATCTGTGTAACCGTCTCCTATCATGAAAATTTTATCGTAGGATTTTTTGGTTAGAATTTGCGCAACAATTTTTGGCTTTCCACCATTTTGCGACATAATATTTGATTGATCAAAACCAACTATTTTCAAGCCTTCATAAATAAAATTATTGGCAAAACAATTTTCTTTGGCGATGCCTAATTTTTCTGCGACCGGATTGATAATTTCTAAAAAACCACCGGAAATAATGTAAATATCAAATTCAGATTTTAACTGACTTATGCCAGAAATAAAACCGTCGGTAATGTAATTACAAATTTCATTTTTCAGATCATCAATGTCAGATTTTTTAAGTTTAATGTGAGCAAAGCGTAAACGCAGCGAATCAGCAAATGTAAGCTTTCCCGACATTGCCATATTGGTAATTTTTTCGACTTCTTGCTGATTTTCTTTCGCAGTTTTACCAATCAAAAAATCAAGAGTTTCAATTGAAACTAAAGTTGAATCAAAATCAAAAATAGCGCATTTAGTTGGCGCGTGCGGCTTCATAAGCATATTCAAACCAGTTACATAAATTTTTTATATCTTCAGATTCAACCGTTAAACCACACCAAACCCTAAATGATGGCGGCGCCAAATTGTAGCCTTTAATGTCGAAAGCAACTTTTTCTGCTTGTAAAATTGCAGCAACTTTATCGATGAATATTCTTTGCTGATCTTGCGACGACTCTTTAAACCAGCTTTGCGAAATGGTAAAACAAACTGAAGTGCGCGATTGATATTTTTCATCGGCGCATAAATTTTCAAAATTTTTAGAAATTTTTAAAAAGTGAGAAATTGCTGAAAAATTATTGTTAACTCTTTCATACATTGCCTTAATGCCACCATTTTGCTCAATCCAGTTTAAGACATCTTGAGCGTCAAGAATACAAGACATTGACGGCGTGTTAATAACAGAACCTTCAAAAACATTAGTTTGAAACGCGCCTTTCTTTTTGAGTTGATAAATTTTTGGCAGCGGCCAGTTTGGAGTATATTGCTCAATTCTCTCAACTGCGCGCGGACTGAGAATTAAAACGCCATGCTGCGCTTCACCGCCTAAGGATTTTTGCCAAGAATAAGTTGTGATATCGAGTTTGCTAAAATCAATTGGCATCGAAAAAGCGGCAGAAGTTGCGTCGCAAAAGGTCAGACCTTTTCTATTTTCAGGAATGAAATCTAAATCATTGATGCAAACACCAGAAGTTGTGCCATTCAATGTAAATACAACGTCATTATCGAAATTAACTGCGGCAAGATCAGGAATTTTACCAAAATCAGCACTGAATTTGCGCACATTTGGCAAGCGCAATTGTTCAGTAATTGCTTTGTACCATTCAGCCCCGAAAGCTTCGAAATAAATTACATCAATTGGACGTTCACCCAACATATTCCACATTGCACATTCAAAAGCACCAGTATCGGAAGCAGCAATGATAGCAATTTTATAATCTTTGGGAACATGAAGAAATTTTAGGCTTAAAGCATTAACCTCGTTAATCAGATTGAGCGCCTCTTTTGAACGATGCGATCTACCTAAAAGATCGGTTTTATTTAAAAATTCAGCATTCCAACCCGGACGCTTGGCGCAAGGGCCGCTGCTGAATTTATTTGATTGTGGTTTTGTGATCGACTTAGTCATTTTTTACAAAATTCTAACTGAAATTGTTCCTGAAATTTCTTTTAATGCTTTTTCCAAATTGCTAGGAATTGCTTTTGATTCAACGTCTAAAACCACATAACCAATGCTGTTGTCGGTTGAGAGAATTTGTGACTGAATGTTTAAATCATATTTACTGATTTCCAAATTGATCGCTTGCAGCATGCCTGGTGTGTTGACGTGAACGTGAGTAATTCTACTGCATGATTCTTTTGTTTTTTGCAGCGATAAGTTTGGATAATTAACCGACATCGCAGTTGAACCAATTAAATGGTTTTGCACCAATTTATTAGACACTTCAATAGCAATATTTTCCTGCGCTTCTTGCGTGCTGCCACCGATATGTGGAGTTAATAAAACATTATCGAATTTTCTTAGAGGCGAAATAAATTCTTCATTATTGCTGGCTGGCTCGCTTGGAAAAACGTCGATTGCGGCACCTGCAATATGTTTTGATTCCAAGGCTTGCGCCAAAGCATCAATATCAATCACATTACCTCTCGAAGCATTAATTACGAAGGCACCCTTCTTCATTTTTGCCAGAGTATTTTTGTTAATTATATTGTTGGTGCTGTCATCTTGCGGCACATGCAATGTAATTACATCGGAATTTTTCAACAATTCATCCAAACTATTAACTTGGCGGTTTGAACCAAATGGCAATTTATTTTCGACATCGTGGTAAATCACATTCATACCAATTGCATCAGCAATTACACCAACTTGCGCGCCGATATTGCCATAACCAATAATTCCTAAAGTTTTATTTTTAATTTCGTTGCAGCCTTGCGCATTCTTGCTCCACATCCCTTTATGCATTTCAACATTTACAATATGCAATCTGCGGTAAAGCGAAATAATTTCGCCAATTACTAATTCAGCAACTGATCTAGTGTTGGAAAAAGGCGCATTAAAAACCGGAATGCCCAATATTTTGGCCGCTTCAAGATCAACTTGATCGGTGCCAATGCAAAAACAACCAACACAAGAAAGATTAGTAAATTTTTGCAACACTTCTTTGGTTAATTTACTGCGCGATCTGATTCCCAAAATATTAGCAGAAAACACTTCTTGTGGCGCATCTTCAATGCTGGTTTTAAGAATTTGTACATTGTCAATGCCGAATCTTTTAAAGACGGCAAGAGCTGCCTCGCTGATATTTTCGAGAAGAACTACTTTTGTCATGATTTTTAAGCTGATTAGATTTTGAAAAGAGTGCGGCAAATTAAAGTGGACGAGCTAAATTGCTACTGTTGGAAATTGTAATTATTATCTGATTTCAACAAAAGCTTTCTTGCGAATATCCATCAAATTTCCTTTGGCTAGGGTTTGTAATTTCCTGCTAAAAATAGCATTGCGCGCGGCATTTAAATCTTGCTCGGCGATTTTGGTTTCAGTTTTGGTATCGAGCAATTTAAAAATATGAAAACCATCAGAAAGCGCAACCGGATCTGAATATCCGCCTTTGTTTAATTTAGAAATCGCATTATAAATTTTTGACTCAATATCAGATTGCGAAACCCAACCGATTTCACCATTATTTTCTGCAGTGATTCCGTTGGAAAATTGCTGCACCAAATTTTTGAAATCCGCTCCCTGTCTAAGTTCAACTACTAATTTTGCTGCAAATTGTTCTGCAGTTTGTGCTGATTTTCCGGTTGGAGAAATCAAGATTTCGGCGACGTAAAACTTTTTAATATCAGTATTAAATTTATGCTGTTCAAAAAATTCTTTCACTTCAACTTCGGTAACTTTCACTCGCGATCGCAAAGTTTCGGAAATAATTTTTGACCATAAAATTTCAGCTTCAACCTGCTTCAAATAATGATCGAATGAAAAACCATTATCGATAAAAAAAACCTTAAACTGGGTTGGATTTTTCTTTTGTTGTAAAGCCATCATTTCCACAACATCACCAACTTCTTCAGGGCTTGTTTCAATTTTTAAATTTGCCGCTTCTTGCCTGATTAATTCTTCATCAACCATTTTTTCAAGAATTTGGTTGAGCAATAATTTTTGGTCGTCAATTGATTGAATCGAGATTTTAGAAGAAGTTACAATATAGAGATAGCGATCAATTAATTCGGAATTTGTAATCGCTTTATTATTGATCTTAGCAGTAATGAAATCGCCACTATTAGCAGGAATATTTGGTTTTAATTGGGCTGCGAATGAAGAAAGATTTGTCCAAAAAAGAAGAATCAGAAAAATCGGTTTTTTCATTTTTTTGATACCGCTTTATAAACGTCAACGCCGCGAACCAGATCAATTGCACGCGCCAGTTGGTAGTCCTGACTATAAAGATCAATATTATCATCACCAACTTTCTCTTTTTTAGAGTCGATTATAGCTTCCTGAATTTGAACTTCGATGTGACCTTTCAAATCAGCTTCAGCGTCACGATCAACTTTTAATTGTTTTTCAATTTTAGCGTTAGTCACTTCAATATCGGGCTGAATGCCTGAAGCCTGAATTGATTTGCCGCTTGGAGTGTAGTAAAGTGAAGTTGTTAAACGCAAAGCGCCGTGATTTTTTTCTAACGGAATTACGGTTTGAACCGAACCTTTGCCAAAAGATTTAACACCCATAACAATGGCGCGATGATGATCTTGCAAGGCTCCAGCAACAATTTCAGAAGCTGAAGCTGAACCATCATTAATCAAAACAACAATTGGTAAATGTGCGATTAAAGTTTCGTCATCTTCATCCTTATATTCTTTTGATTCCGAATTACGGCCTTTAATTGAAACGATCACCTGATCTTTATCTAAAAATGTATCACTAACTTTAATTGCCTGATCCAGCAATCCGCCTGGATTATTACGCAAATCAAGAACTAAGCCTTTAAGATTTTTTTCGCCAATTTGGCTTTTTATTTTTTTCAATTCTGCGGTCAAACCAGAATAAGCCTGCTCAGAAAAGGTATTTATTTTAATGTAAGCAACATCTTTGAACTTGGCTGATTTCACAGCTTTAACCTTGATAAACTGACGAGTAATAATTTTTTCAAGCGGAGCTTTTTCGCCTTTACGCAAAATCGTAACTTTAACTTTGGTTCCCGGTTTGCCGCGTAATTTTTTAACAACCTCTTCAATGGTTAAGCCAATTATCGATTTATCATCAACTTTTGTGATGTAATCTCCTGACTGAATTCCAGCCTTAAATGCTGGAGTGTCATCAATTGCTGACACAACTTTTACAACCGAAAATTCCAAAGTGATTTCAATACCAACGCCACCAAATTCGCCTTTGGTTTGTACCTGCATTTCTTTTAATGCATCTTCATTTAAATAAGATGAATGAGGGTCAAGAGATGATAAAAGCCCAGATGCCGAAGCTTCAGCTAGTTGACGGTCAGTTTTTTCTTCGACATAATCTTTTTTTACTCGCAAAATCACATCTTCTAAAAATTCTTTTTGATCTTCTTGAGCTGAAGAAATTTTATCTCCTAATTCAATTTTTTTTATCTGAATTTGCGATAATGAAACCGCTGAAAAAAAACCGATAAAAGTAGAGATAACAACAATCGCAGATAATTTAAAATTTTTCATGAAAAGAAAATGTGATGAAGATTTATACCATGTTTTGAATGCAACTTGGTGTTAGAAACTGTTAGAGCCTGTCTTTAAATTAACTTGATCCATATTTCGTCCTATTTCGACTTATTTTTTGATAAAATTTTACCAAAAAAAGCGCTCAAAATATGTGAAAAATAGGAGTCTGAAGCAAGTTCAGGATGAAAGTTCTGACAGAAATTCCAAGATCATCTTTCTAAACTTGTTTTAGAATTTAATACCAAAGCCCAGATGACTTTGGTATGTAAATAGCCTGCTCAAAGTTTTTTTTGATTTTAGATTTTTGAGAAAATCTTACAAAAAATAACCTTCTTAAAACTAAATTAAATTTACTGAATGCCGTATTCTTCTTTTAGTTCCTCAGTAATTGATGCCGGAGGTTCATCACCATAAGCTGAAAAGAGGATTTTACCATAATTTTCCAAGTGGATGATATCGTCATTTAAAGCTTTTAAAAAAAGCTGAACTTTAAGACGTTCAACTAAAACGTAATACCAAGCGTTGCGGCCGGCATCAATACCTTTAACGAGGTAAATTTGTTCTGCTTGCATTTTTTTCTGAGGATCAATTGGTTTTTTAGGAGCTATCGGATTAACTCCGCTAGCAGTAGAAGACTTATTTTGAGTTTGTAAATTTTCCGAAGTGAATGATTTTTTTCCGACAGAGTCAGCAAAACCACCACCTTGGGAACCCTTACTGGCAAATCTTGAGGCAAAACTATTATCGGCCATAATATAATATTTTATGAATTTTGTTTTTGAGGATTTTTAGAATTTTTAATCCACCATTCATTGATAGATTTTTTTGGTCCACATGGTCCATCATCATTAGAAACACATGGGCTTTTGACATCTATTACTTTGCCTGAGCAAGAAGCGGCAAAGAGAAAAGCTGTTAGAATAAAAATTACCTTTTTCATGTTCGATGATTTTTTAAAAAAGAATTTAGTTAAAGAAAAAACTAAGTGCTTGCTTGAATTTTTCAATAAGTAAAAATTCAAATTATTATCTTAACTTACTTCTCTTATAAATTTTGTCACAAAATCTTTTCAACAAAACCTTAATTATTGGTCTTGGATTAATTGGCGGATCATTCGCCAAAGCAATTCGCAAAGCTCAAATCAGCAAAGAAATTTTTGCTTTTGATATTGATATCGAATCAATTGATCTCGCTAAAAACGATGGCGTAATCGATGGCGGAGTTGACGAGCTTCAATATATTGAAGATTTATCAAGTTTCGATTTAATCGTGATCGCCACTCCACTTTCAGCTTACGAAGAAATTTTTGACGAAATTGCCAATCGCGTTTTTCCAAAAACCATTGTTATCGACCTTGGTTCATTAAAAAGTTTTATCAACAAAATTCTACCAAAAAATTTAGAAAATAATTTTATCGGCTGCCATCCAATTGCCGGATCGGAAAAAATTAATTTTGAAAATTCGGAAGTTGATCTTTTTTTAGGTAAAAAATTTGTGATTTGTAAAAATCCTGAAAACTCAAATGAGATCATAAAAAAAGTTGAAAACCTCGCCAAATCAATAGGCTGCGATGTTGACTTTATTGATGCAGATAAGCATGACGAAATTTACGCATTAGTTTCACATTTACCGCAATTTTTATCTTTTTTAACAAAAGAATTTTCGCCAAAAAATATTGAGGGCGATTTTTTAAACAAAGCCTTCCGTCTTGATAATTCTGACCCCGATATCTGGGCTGATATTTTTGAATTAAACGAGGAAAATCTCGAAGAATTTTATTTAGAGTTTTTTGATAATTTAGAAGAAGAAATTTCGATAGTTAAACATAGTCAATTTGCCTTGCCAAATCAAGCAAGCCAATCATTTACAGATTATGAAATACAATATTTTGAAGAAAATTTTGCGCCAATATTTTTCCGCGCTTTAATTGTTTTAAGCTATTTAAAAATTCCAGCGATTCAAAACTTCAAAATCCACGCTGGCTCTGGTTTTAAAGACTTTACATCAATTATAGAAATCTTGAATTTTGCGCCAGAAAAACTGCAAAATCTAATTTCAAAAAATCAGAAAAAAATTCTAAATCTTTTTAGTTCAATCTCATGAGTAACCAAGAACAATTAAATGAAATCCGTCCTTACCGCGCCATTCATCGCCGCAAATCAAGCCAAATTTTTGTCGGCAATGTTGCAATCGGCGGCGATGTACCAATTTCAGTGCAATCAATGACAAATACGCCAACAGTTGATGTGCAAGCAACTATTCGCCAAGTCAATGAATGCGCCGAACTTGGCGCTGAATTAATGCGAATTTCAGTTCCTGATAAAGAATCTGCTGATGCGTTAAAAAAAATTATTCCACATTGCCCAGTTCCAATTATTGCCGACATTCATTTTCACTATCGTCGCGCTATTGAAGCGGCGCAAGCTGGTGCAAAATGTTTGAGAATTAATCCCGGCAATATTGGATCTGATGAAAAAGTGCGCGAAGTTGTTAAAGCTGCGAAAGATTATGGCTGCGCAATTCGCATCGGCGTAAATGCTGGATCTTTGGAAGCAGATTTACTTAATAAATACAAAACTCCAACTCCGGAAGCTCTTGTTGAATCAGCTCAACGCCATATTCGTATTTTGGAAGATAATGATTTTTTCAATCTCAAAATCAGCGTTAAAGCTTCCGATGTTTTTCTTGCAGTTGCTGGCTATCGCGCATTGGCGCAAGTTTGTGACTATCCACTTCACATTGGAATTACCGAAGCTGGAAGTTTAGCCGCCGGAACTGTCAAATCGGCAATCGGTCTTGGAACTTTACTTTGGGAAGGCATCGGCGACACTATGCGCGTTTCGCTTTCAGCCGATCCAAAAGAAGAAGTAAAAGTTGCTTATCAAATTCTAAAAACTTTGGGATTGCGTCATCACGGCGTAAATTTAATTTCTTGCCCTTCTTGCGCCAGACAAGCTTTTGACGTAGTAAAAACTGTTGAAGAAGTTGAAAGAAGAGTCGCTCATATCAAAAAACCATTAACCATCTCAATTCTAGGCTGCGTTGTAAATGGACTTGGTGAAGCAGCGCACACTCAAATTGGAATCACTGGTGGCGGTGGTGGAAGGCACAATGTTTACATGAATGGTAAACCAGATCACAAAGTTACATCTGAAGAATTGGTTAATCACATTGTTACTTTAATTGAAGAAGAAGCCAAAAAAAATGGCGCTTAAGTTTGATAAAAAAATAATCGAAAAAAACTTTTCGCGCGGCGCTAAGAATTATGATGAAGCAGCCTTGATTCAACGAGAAGTTGCTAAAAAATTGTGCGATTTGGCTGCGCCTTTTATTAAAAACGAGGCGCGGATTTTAGATTTAGGCGCTGGAACTGGTTTTGTGACAAAGAATATTTTTGATTTGGTTGGCGAAAAAAAAATTCAACTTTTTGAAAGTGATATTTCTTTTGAGATGCTCAAACAAAACTCAGAAAGCTCTTTCAAAATCCAATCCGATTTCGAAAATCTACCTTTTAAAAATAACAGTTTTAATCTTTTAATTTCCTCATTTTCTTTACAATGGCTGGAAAATTTAGAACAAACTTTTTCTCATTTTTTTTCCCTGCTTAAACCATCAGGAACTCTTGCCTTTTGCGTTCCAACGCAAGAAAGTTTAAATGAATTAAAATCAGCAAATATTTTTAACTTTACTAAATTGCCAAAAGCAGAAGATTTGATTTTAGCTTTGCAAAAAAATGGTTTTAGCGAAAAAAAATTCCAAACTGAAATTTTAGAACAAGAATTTGAAAGCGGCTTGCAAGCTTTGCAATCGTTGAAAAAAATCGGGGCAAATTATTCAAATAAGAAAAATAAAACCTTGAACAAAACCCAACTGATACAATTCAATAATTTTTGTTTGAAAAATTTCGAAACAGCAAATAAAAAAGTCCGACTTTCTTGGTTCGTTTCTTACTTTATCTTCGTTAAATAGTCTTAAAAATGATCGGCAATATTCTAAAAAAATTGGTCGGAAAATCCGATAAAAAACCAAAAGAAAAGCCTAAAAGCGAAAAGCTTGCTGAAAATCTGCGCAAGAAATCAGAAGAATTAACCCGATTTTTAGGTGATAAAATGGAATTAGTTCAGGAAGAATATTTTTCTATTCGCGAAAAAACCAAGAATCTGCGCCAAACCAATTATGATTTGGGCATGAAACATCTAGAAAATGGTCATATTGATGAAGCAATTATCCGTTTTAAAATTATTCGTAAATTCTGGCCTGACGTTGTTGATGCGCAATATCAACTAGCTTATTGCCTAGTTTTGAAAGAAAAATTTAAAGAAGCCAAAAAAGTTTTAGATCAATTGCTCAGTAAAAATCCAGATTATAATCAGAAAGCTCACGATTTACTTGGTCAAATTAATAGCTTGGAAGAATTGACAAATGTCTAAAAAAATCTTCATCTTAATAATTTTCACTCTTGCGTTACAGCCTTTTACTGCTTGGTCTAAAGCCCCAAATAAAAAACAAAAAGATGCTATTACAACTCGCTATCAAACAATTGACGAAGAAGCGGAATATGCCGAATTTGAATTACAAACCAATGAAGAGATTTATGATCCATTGGAAAAAATGAACCGCAAAATTTTCATTTTTAATGATTATTTTGATCGCTACTTTTTTGAACATGTCGCCAAATTTTATCGCAAAGGTGTGCCACAAGGCGCTCGTATGTCAATTCGTAATTTTTTGCTTAATTTGTCGCTACCGATTTCAGCGGTTAATTCATTATTGCAAGGCAATGTTGAAAACACTCTTGCGACATTTTCCAATTTACTGATTAATACTACGGTTGGCTTTGGCGGATTATTTGACGTGGCTGGAGATAAAGGTATAAAATATCGCGTCGAAGATTTTGGTCAAACTTTGGGACATTATCGCACTGGTTTTGGCGCCTATTTAGTATTACCATTTCTTGGTCCAAGTTCGGTAAGAGATTTAGGTGGATTAATTGTCGATAAATCAGCAAATCCTTTTGAATTAAATTTTTTAGAAGTTGGTGGCAGAGAAGATTTTATAAGCAAAAATGCTCGTTTAGAATTAGCTGGAGTATCTGCAGTTGATAAAAGAGAAAGTTTGATTGATGTTATTGATAGTATCAAAGTTGATTCTTTTGATCCTTATGCAACTTATAGAAGTGCTTACCTACAAAAACGCCAAACCGATATTAAATTTTAGAAAAAACTTATGAAAAAATTTCTTATAGCCTGCCTGGTTTTTTTTACTTCTACAGCAGCTATAGCTGCAGAAAATGCTAAAACTGCCGAGGTTCGAATTTATGTTGAAGAAATCGGAAATAAAATAGTCAAAATTGCCGGCGAAAAAGGCAGTGAAAGTAAAAAAAGAGATAAAATTATCAGCGTTATTGATGGCGCAATTGATGCAGATTGGTTAGCTCGTTTTGTTTTAAGCAGAAATTATAAAACCAGCACCGAAGCCCAAAAAGAGAGCTTTACCAAGCTTTACCGCGATTTCATGATTAATACTTACGGACCAAAATTTAAAAATTATAACGGCAAAAAATTCACCGTAAATGAAGTGACTGAGCAAAATAGTTTTTATATTGCCAAAGCTGAGTTTTTACCCCGCGATAGTAATGTACCAGTTTCAGTTAATTTTCGGGTCAAAGAACGTAACGGCAAATTAATGATTTTGGATTTTATTGCCGAAGGCGTGAGTTTAATTGAAACTCAAAGATCGGAATTTAATTCCGCGATTGCACAAAAAGGAATGGATCAATTTTTGGAAGACTTAAAAGAAAGAGTAAAACAGTTGAAGGAGTCAAATAGTAAAACTTAGCTTAGTCACCTTTGAGCCTGTGTGACATCTAGCTTTTTTGTGAATCACTTTTTTCTGCCACTTTTCTTCTCATCAAATTTTTCCGTAGCGCATCAGAAAGATCTTTTTTCTTCTGTTTTTTCTCACGCAGCTTTTGCTCTTTTGGCACTAATTTATTACTCATAAAGTTTCGCTAATTTCAAACTGTTTTAAATATAGATTTGAGTAAGCTTGACCTTTATCCAGCAACTCTTTGTGCGTACCTTCTTCAACAACTCTGCCATTTGAAATTACCACAATTTTATCAGCGTGAATTACTGTTGAAAGCCTGTGCGCGATAACCAATGAAGTTCTGCCTTTCATCAATTTCGTCAAAGCATCTTTGATTAATTTTTCTGAAATTGGATCTAACGCAGAAGTTGCTTCATCTAAAAGCAGAATCGGCGCATTATATAAAATGGCGCGCGCAATCGCAATTCTTTGGCGCTGTCCTCCGGAAAGACGAATACCATTTTGCCCAACTTTGGCATGATATTTTTCCGGCAATTCTTGAATAAATTCATCAGCTTCCGCCATTTTTGCGGCGTTGATAATTTGTTCTTCAGTTGCATCAACTTTACCGTAACGGATATTTTCAATGATTGTATCATCAAACAACATCACTTCTTGATTTACCACTGACATAGAATTGCGCAGCGATTTTAAAGTGATGTCGCGAATATCGTGGGAATCAAGTTTGATTGCACCTGAACTTGGATCATAAAAACGTAAAATCATGCTCATAATTGTAGATTTTCCGCCGCCCGAATGTCCAACCAAAGCAACAGTTTTTCCCGCCGGAATTTTGAAACTAACATTGTTCAAAGCTGATTTTTCATCAACATAACTAAAGCATACATTTTCAAATTCGATATCGCCTTTAACTGTGTCGAAAGAAACCGCATTTGGTTTATCGATAATTGTTGGCTTTTCATCAAATAATTCATATAAACGGCTCGCCGCAGCTAGACCCATCTGAACTCCTGAGTTCATGTTCGAAACAGATTTAAGTGGTTTATAGGCCATCATCATCGCCGCAAAAAATGAGAAAAATGCACCCGGAGTTGTTTCGCCAGTAATGACTTGATGTCCACCATACCAGATAACAGCCGCAACACCAATACCAGCCAAGCTTTCAACAAATGGAGATGCAATTAAAGAAATGCGCGAAATCTTTTTACCCATTTTGAAAATGGCTTCAATAATCAAAGACATTCTACCAATTTCAAAATCTTCGCAGTGATAGGCTTTTACCAATTTAGAATATTGTAAAGTGTCGCTCATTTGTGACGAAAATTTAGAAGCAATTTCCTGATTTTTAAAAGATAATCTGCGCAATCTTCTGCCCAATTTATAAATCGGATAACCCGCCAAAGGAAAGCCGATAAAAGCAACAAGTGAAAGTTCCAAACTTTGGTAAAACATCACAATAACTAACGCAATCAACGTGAATAGTTGTTTTACAAAACCATTAATTGTGGTGTTAATAACACCAACAACCGATCCAATTTCATTATGAATACTCGCCATCATGTCGCCGGAAGATTTGCTGTGAAGTTTGGAAATATCAGATTTTATAAAATGAGAATAAAGGCGGATGCGCATGTCAGAAGTGATGCGAAGCGATAAAATATTCATCGTTAAAAGTTGAAAATAAGTAGAAAAACCCTTCACAACTGTAACTATCAAAACCACCAAAGGAATAATCACCAAAGCCATGGTATTTTTATCAACAAAAACAGAATCGAGCGCCGGCTTGATTAGCCAAGCGTTAAGCGAAGTGGTTCCCGCAATTACCAACATCAAAGCCACGGAAATTAAAAAAGTTTTCCAGTTTGGTATGATATATTCTTTCGTGATGCGTTTGGCTAAATAATTCGTGCTCGCGTAATTAATTGGATTTAATGGCTTCGACATGAAAATTTAAAAATTAGGAATTAAGATTTAAGAATTTGGAATTTAGAATGATGTTTGTTTAATTAAAATTGGTAATTTGATTTAAAGTAAGGATAGATCCTTAACGAGTCTGTCGCGTAAATCAAAATTTTCTAAGAAATTTTTGTGATTCTGATTTTTTTCAAAGGTAAGCGTACCTAGATGTACGTGCGTTTGAAAAAAATCAGAATTACGAAAAGTTCGACGAAAAGTTTGATTTACGCGACAGACTCTTAACTCGTTTCGGGATCTATCTAATTTACCAACTAACTCCTAACTCCACTTATTTCTCGTGATTAATATATTCAACTCTTTCAAAGAAGTTTTTGTCGCGGCCGTTCAAAAAATCGTCTCTGAAAATAATCTTCAAATCGAAGAACAAGACTTAAAAAATTTCACCGTCGAGCCAGCAAAAGAAAAGTCGCACGGCGATTTGGCTTGTAATATCGCAATGATTTTGACCAAAAAATTCACTGGCGTTGAAGCTTTAAATAATCCTAGAAAACTTGCTCAAAAAATTATCGAAACTATTCAAGATGAAAATATCGTAAAGCTTGAAATCGCTGGCCCGGGTTTCATCAATATTTTTCTAAAACCGCAAATTTTTTATAAATTATTGCGCCAAATTGTTGAAGAAAAATATACTTTTCCTAATCTCGGAAATGGCGAAAAAATTAACCTTGAATATGCCTCACCGAACCCAACTGGTCCAATTCACGTTGGTCACACGCGCGGCGCAATTTATGGCGATGTTTTGGCAAGTTTGCTTTCCAAAGTTGGTTACGATGTTTTGAAAGAATATTACATAAATGATGCCGGAAGCCAAATTAACACTTTGTTAAAATCAGCTAATTTACGCTATTTACAAGCTTGCGGACAGAAAATTGAAATCCCCGAAGGGCTTTATCCGGGCGCTTATTTGATTGATGTTGGTGTAAAATTAAAAGAAAAATTCGGCACCAATTTAATTGAAAAAAATGAAGAAGAAATTCTACCACAAATTCGCGATTTTGTGGTTAATTCCATGATTGAAATGATTAAATCTGATTTACTGGCTCTAGGCATAAAACATGATAGCTATTTTTCAGAAAAAACCAATTTACACGACACCAATAAAATTGCCAAAACCGTAAAAATTCTGCGCGATAAAGGTTTGATTTTCGAAGGAAAACTCGAAGCTCCAAAAACCGAAAAAGGTGTCGGCGCGCTGCCAGAAGATTATGATGACAAAAACCAAACTTTGTTTCGCTCAACTTTATTTGGTGACGATCAAGATCGCGTTGTCCAAAAAGCCGATGGCAGTTTCACTTATTTAGCCGGCGATATGGCTTACGCCGCCAGCAAATTTGAACGCGGCGCCAAATATTTCATCATGCCTTTGGGCTACGACCACGCTGGTTACGTAAAAAGATTAACCGCAGTTGTTGACGCGTTAACCGATAAAAAATCGCAGTTAAAAGTGATTTTATGCCAAATGGTAAAATTTGTAAAAAACGGCGAGCCTTTGAAAATGTCGAAGCGCGCCGGAAATTTTATCACCGCGCGCGAAGTAATCGATGAAGTCGGCGCTGACGCTTTGCGCTTCATCATGCTCACACGCAAAAACGATGCGCCTTTTGATTTTGATTTGGCAAAAGTAATTGAACAATCAAAAGACAATCCAATTTTTTATGTGCAATATGCGCATGCAAGATGCTGTTCGGTGTTGAGAAATTTAAAATCTGAAAACATCACAATTCCAGAAAAAATTGCAGCCAATATTTTAGAAAACCTACGTGATGAATCTGAAATTGATCTCATCAAAAAAATGGCTAATTTCCCTCGCGTTATAGAAATGGCGGCAATTAGTTTTGAACCGCATCGCATTGCTTTTTACCTGCAAGAACTCGCATCTGAATTTCACGCTTTATGGAATAAAGGTTCGGAAATCCCGATTTGAAATTCATCATCAAAGATAATTTGCAAGTTACAACGGCTCGCATTTATTTGGTTATGGCACTTAGAAATATAATCGCCGAAGGTCTCAAAATTTTTAACGTCAAGCCTCTTGAGGAAATGAGATAATGGAAGATTTTGGCTATCAAAAAGACGATTCACAAAATAAATTTTCGGGTTTGGCTAAAAAAAGTTTTTTAGTTGGCGCTACTTTATTTTCGATCGCCGGATTTATCTATGTCACGATCAACGCTTATTATTTTGTCTACCAAGATAAAAACAGCGACATTGAAGTAATCAAAGCTGAAGAAGGTCCGATCAAAGTTTTGGAAGAAGAAAAATCTAGTGAAAATGCGATGCAAATTGATAGCTCAATTTATGAAGATATTTTTGGCAATAAAGGCATGAAAAAAGAAAATATCCGCCAAGCAATTCCAAAAATAAAAACCGCTCCCGAACCAGTATTGCCGCCATCTAATCTTACACAAAAATCTTTAACCAAAGAATCAATTATCAATAAAGATCCAAAACCAGTTAAAGCTCAAGATCAAAAAATCATCATCTTTTCTGATGCTGCTAAAAAAGAAGCTCCCGCAAAAGATTTACTAACCAACAGCGATAGTGAACGCAACCAACCTAAAGTTGCACCGGTTTCGGAAAAAGAAAAGAAAAGAGCAGTCCGCGTTCAAGTCGCCGCAATGACTTCCAAAAATGCGGCAAATGAACATTGGGATAAATTAAATCATCTTTATCCAAATTTATTTTCAGGACTTCGCTCTTATAATGAAGAAGTAAATTTAGGAAAAAGAGGAATTTTCTACCGCTTGCAAATCGGCAATTTTTATAACCAGATTGAAGCCGAAGAATTTTGTGGAAAATATGTTGCACAAGCGCAAAAGAGTAAGGCGGATTGTATTGTTGTAGAGTAAGAAAATCAGAAATTTGACATAATGGCATAATTAAAAAATTGTGGTACTAAAAACCTCATTTCCGTTACTATTCTCAAGCTTCCGCAGAAATATCTTATAAAAAATTTATAAGATGGTGAAAAAAACCTCCAAAAAAATGATTAAAAAACTGCCTTAAATGCGGCAAGAAATCAGTTAAGAAAAACGATAGTGTGAGGGGTAAAAATAAGTTCAAATGCAACTCATGTTTTTACCAATGACTTGAACAAAGAGGTAAAAGAAAAAACTATCTAGTCCATCCTGAAATACCTCACTAACCCACATCCTTCTTGACTCTATAGCACTTTCTTTTGCTATTTGTTCACTCATAAATATTCTATACTTCACCTTTAAAAGCCTTGGCTAAACTTGGCAAAACTGGTAATCCAAGTTCTTTCAAAAACTCGTTATGTTTTTTAGTTGCTAAGTTAATTTTTTCTTCAAGCGCAACCAATTCTTTATTTACCGCTAGCAAATCAATCTCTTCCTCCGCTTTGGCGGTGCTGACGTATCTTGAGATGTTGAGATTAAGGCGCTGTCGCGTAAATCAAGTTTTTCTAAGAAATTTTTGTGATTCTAAATTTTTTGAAAGGTAAGCGTACCTAGATGTACGTGCGTTTCAAAAAATTTAGAATTGCAAAAAGTTCGACGAAAAAGT
>Ga0214919_10002744_pt1 | contig 27302 bp, 21 predicted proteins | sample LL1503_MetaG_FD_177994 | JGI IMG/M metagenome (GOLD analysis project Ga0214919, IMG submission 177994) | Freshwater microbial communities from Lake Lanier, Atlanta, Georgia, United States - LL-1503 | ecosystem: Environmental > Aquatic > Freshwater > Lake | place: USA: Georgia | collected...
GTGGATGCGGCAACTGAGCTAGCCCGCGACGTGAAACGTGGAAAAGTAAAGGTAGATTCAATTACAGAAAAAACCTTTGCTAAGTATTTAGATTCACCAGTTATGAGCGATGTGGACTTGTTCTTACGTTCATCGGGAGAGCAGCGAACCAGTAACTTCCTACCGTGGCAAAGCGTCTATGCCGAGCTTGTTTTTATGGATGTCCTATGGCCAGATGTCACGCGAAAAACTCTATGGAAAGCTATTGAAGAGTACTCATCGCGTGATCGACGTTTCGGAAAAGCTTAAGAAGCCGCTACTACTGCCCACATAATAAGTACGCCCAAACCAGTTAAAACTAAAGTCCAACGTGATTCATGGCGCGAATGTGCTTCCGGAAGAATATGTGATGTAGCTATATAGATTACGAATCCGGAGAAAAGCGCCAAGTAGAGCGCAAGATATTTATCGTTGAGCGCTAAGTAAGTTCCAATTGTTGCGCCACCGATTCGTGCAACTGCATCGACAGCCAACAGATACTTACTTGATTTAGTCCAATGCCCACCTTTTACTAACATTGAGACAGTATTGAGACCATCGCTAAATGCGTGGACCACAACAGCTAAGAAAACTGCAATACCTAAAGAAGTACTAACTCTGAAAGCCACACCTAGGCCGACGCCATCAAGAAAAACATGTCCACCCATTGCAAGGGCTCCAAGAGTGCCAGAGATTGAATGGTGATCATGGTCGTGGCCGTAATCTGAATCAACAGGTTCGTGAGAACCGAAGCTTCTTTCAAGAATATGTAAGAGAAGAAATCCACCAAGTATCGCTAGTGAAACTATCGGTACTCCGCCGACTAGCTCCTTGTTCATATCAAAAACTTCCGGCAATAAATCAAAACCAACTAGACCCAACAGCAGACCTGCAGATAGCCCAAGAACTAGGTGGAAGCGATCACGGGAGCGAAATGCCAGGACGCCACCGGCTGTAGTCGCCATCACAGTAAAGAATGCAAAAAGGATGGCGAGATTCATAGTTTTAGAATATCGCGATTAGGCTAGGGCTCATGATTGCAATCGCACGCTTCACCGTTCTCTTAGCCGATGCTGGTCAATTTCACCGCGATCTCACCACGGCGCAGGAGGCATTCTCGCTCTGTCCTGGGTATCTGAACGGTTATATCGGCCAGAATCTTGATGACACATCTCTGTGGTCGCTGACAACAGTGTGGGAAAACGTTGGTTCATATCGACGAGCTTTGAGCAATAACCAGGTCAAAATGGTAGCTATTCCCCTCTTAGCCACGGCAATTGATGAGCCTGGTGCCTATGAACTCCCTGATAACGAGTAAAATTAGCATCACGAAGGTAACACCAGTTGCTTTTCGCCGACAGCCAGCCGGATGGAGAATAGTGTGGCAACGGATCGTTTAGAAAATATAGTTGGTCTTGCAAAGCGACGTGGATTTGTTTACCCGTCATCTGAAATTTATGGTGGACTTCGAGCATCGTGGGATTACGGCCCATTAGGCGTTGAGTTAAAAAATAATGTCAAGCGCCAATGGTGGAAGTCAATGGTCATGGGTCGTGAAGATGTAGTCGGCCTTGATTCATGTGTGATTTTATCTAAAGAGGTCTGGGAAGCATCGGGTCACGTAGCAACTTTTAGTGATCCACTTACTGAGTGCACGGCATGTCACAAGCGTTATCGCGCCGATCATTTAATGGAAGCCTATGAAGCCAAGCATAAAAAAGCTGCGACATCGCTGACTGAGATTAATTGTCCGGCATGTGGCAACAAAGGTCAGTTCACTGAGCCAAAACAATTTAGCGGAATGTTAAAGACTTATCTTGGACCTGTTGAAGACGAATCAGGACTTGCATATTTGCGTCCAGAGACTGCGCAGGGAATCTTCATTAACTTTGATCAAGTAATGACGACATCTCGTAAAAAACCTCCATTTGGCATTGGCCAAATTGGTAAATCTTTCCGTAATGAAATTACACCGGGAAACTTTATTTTCCGCACACGTGAGTTTGAGCAGATGGAGATGGAGTTCTTCGTAGTCCCTGGTACCGATGAAGAGTGGCATCAATATTGGATTGATACTCGTATGGCTTGGTACATAGACCTTGGAATTAATCCAGAACGTCTACGTCTCTTTGATCACCCACAAGAGAAGTTGTCACACTACTCAAAGCGTACGGCCGATATTGAATACAAGTTTGAGTTTGCAGGAACAGAGTGGGGAGAGCTAGAGGGCATCGCCAATCGCACAGATTTCGATCTAAAAGCCCACTCGGCCGCCTCTGGCAAGGATTTGTCTTACTTTGATCAAGAAAAGGGCGAACGTTGGACGCCTTATGTCATCGAACCTGCAGCAGGAGTCGACCGTTGCACACTTACTTTCTTAATGGATGCATTTACAGAAGATGAAGCACCAAACAGTAAAGGTGAGATGGAAAAGCGCGCGGTATTAAAACTCGATCATCGCTTAGCTCCCATCAAGGCTGCAGTTCTACCGCTGTCTAGAAATGCGGATCTTTCGCCAAAGGCTCGTGATCTTGCCGCACAACTGCGCAAGAACTGGAGTATCGACTTTGACGATGCTGGTGCAATCGGTCGTCGTTATCGCCGTCAAGATGAAATCGGAACTCCGTACTGCATCACTATCGACTTTGAAACCTTAGAAGATAATGCAGTAACTATTCGCGATCGCGACACAATGGCGCAGGAGCGCATCGGCCTTGATCAGGTCGAAGCATGGCTAGCTCCACGTTTACTAGGTTGCTAAAACCACTTTTACTTCCACTAGCAAGCGGTGATCACTACGTTGATCCACCGGTTGTTCTTGCTCCCATGGCCGGAATTACTAATGCACCGTTTCGTACGCTGTGTCGTGAACAAGGTGCTGGGCTTTTTGTCTCTGAGATGGTGACTGCTCGCGCCTTAATCGAAAGACGTCCTGAGACTCTACGAATGATTGTTCCCGGAAAAGATGAATGGCCACGCTCTGTTCAGTTATACAGCGTTGATCCAACAACCATGCGAGCAGCAGTAACTATGTTAGGTAAAGAAAATCTTGCTGATCATATTGATATGAACTTTGGCTGCCCGGTTCCAAAAGTAACGCGCAAAGGTGGGGGTGCGGCTCTTCCATTTAAGCGCCGACTATTTTCCAATATTGTGCAAGCTGCAGTGGAAGCGGCGAAACCTTTTGGAATTCCTGTAACGGTAAAAATGCGCATTGGAATCGATAGTGACCACCATACGTATTTAGAGGCAGCTCAATCTGCCGCTGACTTAGGTGTCTCATGGGTTGCTTTGCACGCTAGAACTGCGGCACAAATGTATGAAGGTAAAGCCGACTGGTCGGCGATCGCGCAGTTGGTAGAGCACTTAAAGCCAACTGGCGTGCCAGTTTTAGGCAATGGTGATATTTGGTCAGGCCAGGATGCGATTCGCATGGTGGAAGAAACTGGCTGTGCTGGAGTTGTTGTTGGTCGAGGCTGCTTGGGGCGCCCATGGTTATTTGCCGACTTAGTATCGGCGTTACAGGGAAGTGATAAAGAGTTAACTCCAACCCTGCACCAAGTTCGGGAAGTTATGTTTCGTCATGCACATTTGATTGTTGAATATTTAGAGTCCGAAGATCGCGGCATGCGAGATATGCGAAAGCATATGGCCTGGTATTTAAAGGGTTTTCGCGTTGCGCGAGAGATTCGACATGACTTAGGAATGGTCTCTTCGTTAGTTGAAATGCGAACGTTGCTAGATACATTAGAAGATCAACCGTATCCGGTTGAAGTTGGTGAAAAACCTCGTGGTCGTACAAGTCATGGCCGTCCACCAACATTGCCAGATGGTTGGCTCAATGATCCAGACGAGTTAGTTCATGTCGAACTAGAAGATGCATTTTCAGGGGGATAGATGTTTTTATTTCGCTGGATTCGCCGCACTCTCACAATTATCATCATCATCGCCCTCATTGCACCGGGATATGCGGTATCTCAAGTGTGGCGCGCAGCCAAGAACCCAGTTGTACGCCATGCCGATGTCATCGTTGTTCTTGGAACTGCGCAATTAAACGGTAGACCCGGCGAAGCTCTTGAAGCACGTTTAGTAGAAGCAAAAAGAATTTTTGAATTAGGTTTAGCACCAACAATTATTACAGTAGGTGCAGGTGCACCCGGTGATCGCACGACAGAGGCTGCATCCGGTAGATATTGGCTTCGGACTCATGGCATACCGTCAAAGAAAATTACAGCAATTGAAGAAGGTCGCGACACGTTAGTCAGCACAAAGGCTTATGCGGCACTTATGAAGAAGCGAATGGTCAGTGATGTCATCATTGTGACCGACCCTTATCACTGCAAGCGAGCAATGACGATGGCTAATGATCAAGGAATAGTCAGCACATGTTCGCCAGTAAAGAGCGGACCAAATACGATTTCGCAATCTGGATTTAAGTACTTACTTCGAGAGGCCGGGGCTTATTTGGTCTATATAACTGTGGGCCGACGTGGGGTTCAGGTCAGTGATCATTTACCGGGCGCCGATATCCTCACTAAGGTTATGCCGTGACGTACAGCGAGTTTGATCAGGAGCGATTCTTAGATGAGCCAGCAAAACGTGCTGGACGCACCGAATTTATGCGCGACCGCGCCAGAGTTATTCACTCTGCGGCATTGCGTCGCTTAGCAGCCAAGACTCAAGTTGCTGTTCCTTGGGAAAATGATTTTCAACGTACTCGTTTGTCACACTCATTGGAGTGCGCACAAATAGGTAGAGAGCTAGGGGAGTCGCTAGGAGCCGATCCAGATTTACAGGACACTGCATGCCTGGCCCATGACTTAGGTCATCCACCTTTTGGACATAATGGTGAAGAAGCCCTTGCAGAGATTGCCAAAGGTTTTGGCGGTTTTGAAGGCAATGCCCAAAGTTTTAGATTGTTAGTTCGCTTAGAAGCTAAGACGGTTGATAGTGATGGCAACAGCATCGGCCTTAACTTAACGCGGGCATCCTTAGATGGTGCAACAAAATATCCATGGCCGCGCTCTCAGAACCTGCGCAAATTTGGCGTTTACGATGATGATGTCGAAGTCTTTGAATGGATGCGACAAGGGGCTCCAGTAGATAAAAAATGTATTGAGGCCCAGATTATGGATTGGTCAGATGATTGCGCCTACTCAGTCCACGATCTAGAGGATGCAATCTTTGCTGGACAAGTCTCAGTTAAAAACTTTGAGAAGGACTTTAGCGATCTCTATCGTGTCATGACGAATGATTATGCGAGTGATGCAAGTGAAGCCGAAGCCGAAGATGCGCTTAAACGACTTTCGCAGCTTTCTGCATGGCCGCATTATTTCGATGGTACTCACAGATCATTAGCAAGACTAAAAGATTCAACGAGCCAATTAATTGGGCGATTTGTCCTGGCTGCAGAGCTTGAAACGAGAAAGATCCATGGCGATGGAGCACTCTCACGCTACAGTGCAAATCTTGAAATACCTCGCGAACAGATGATCGAAGTAGATTTCCTCAAAGCGATTGCTGGTCACTATTTAATTAACGCAGCGCATTCACAAGATAGATATGCAAAACAGCAAATAATTATTGTTGAACTGGTCGAGATGCTGCTGGAGTGCGCACCACGAGAATTGGATTCAATCTTTCTACGTTCGTGGGAGAAGGCAGATGATGAAACTGCGCGTATGCGTGTAGTCATCGACCAAGTAGCAGCCCTGACCGATCCCGGAGCCTATGCCTTGCACGCTCGCCTGAAGGCATCTCGGTAAGGTTGAGCCATGGCTGGACGTATACGCGATGAGGATGTGGCATATATCCGTGATCGTGCGCCTATTGATGAAATCGTCGGTGATTATGTTCAACTCAAAAGCGCCGGTGGCGGACAGAAAAAGGGTTTGTGCCCTTTTCACGATGAAAAATCTCCCTCTTTTCATGTAACACCCAGCAAGGGATATTTTCACTGCTTTGGTTGCCAGACTGGTGGAGATGTTATTGCTTTTTTAATGAAAATTGATCACTTAACTTTTTCTGAAACTGTAGAGCGGTTAGCCGATCGTCTGGGTTACACCTTGAGATATGAAGAAGGTGGATCTAGCGGGCCAACTTTTTCTGCTGGTGCGCGGTCACGATTGATCTCCGCAAATGCAGAAGCTGCAAAGTTTTATCAAGAGCAGCTAAATTCGCCGGCAGCCCAGCACGGTCGAGATCTTTTAACTAAAAGAGGGTTTGATAAAGCCGCGTGCATGACATTTGGCGTTGGCTTTGCACCTGATGAATGGGATGCATTAACTAAACATCTTCGATCAATCGGATACTCAATCGATGAGCTTGAAACTGCCGGTCTTTCTAAGATGGGTCAACGCGGGCCAATCGATAGATTTAGAAATCGCCTGACGTGGCCGATTAAAGATATTTCTGGTGATGTTGTTGGCTTTGGCGCACGCAAGTTAGCAAGTGATGACGTAGATCAAGGACCTAAGTATCTCAATACCCCCGAGACGCCTATCTATAAAAAGAGTCAAGTTCTCTACGGTTTAGATGTGGCTAAGAAAGAGATCGCTAAGAAGCGCCAAGCAGTCATTGTTGAGGGCTACACCGATGTCATGGCGGCGCAGTTAGCTGGAATTACTACCGCCGTTGCAACGTGTGGAACGGCCTTTGGCGCCGATCACATACGTATTTTGCGCAGATTGCTCATGGATGATGATGCCTTCAGGGGCGAAGTTATTTTCACGTTTGATGGTGATGCTGCCGGGCAAAAGGCAGCGTTACGAGCCTTTAGCGAGGATCAAAAATTTGTGACACAGACTTTTGTTGCTGTCGAACCAGATGGTCTAGACCCTTGCGATCTGCGCCAACAAAAAGGTGATTTAGCGCTACGCGATTTAATTGCTCGACGTGTGCCACTATTTGAGTTTGCGATTCGCAGCGAATTAGCACACCACAAACTTGATTCAGCCGAAGGAAGAGTAAATGCCCTCAATGCTGCTGCGCCATTAGTTGCACAAATTCGCGATAAGTCTTTACGCCCCGAGTACACACGATTGTTAGCGGGCTGGTTGGGTGTTGAAGTTGAAGTGGTTTCAGCCGCTGTGGCTCAAGGAAATAAATCTCGTCCGCGAACTAACGAAGTCGTAGAACAAGTTACTGATGAAAATAATTGGCGACCTGATCCTAATGATGCTCGACTCATTCTTGAGCGCGAAGTTTTAAAGGCACGCTTGCAAGAGCCTCAACTATTTAATGGCATCTTGTGGAGTGAAATTGAAGCCGATGCATTTACGCACCCTGCATACCGAGAAATGCGCAAAACAATCGATGATAATCCAATGCTTTCACATGGCGGGATCACCGATGAGAAAATTGCAACGGTTTTCACGGAGTTAACCGTTGAGCCAATTCGCGCCGACGGTAAGCCAACAGCGGCGTATATCGAAAGCATTGTCGCTAGATTGCGAGAAGTTGCAATCTCGCGTTCAATCGCTGCGTTGAAATCGAGTCTTCAGCGATTAAATCCAGTCGAGAATGAGATCGAGTACAACGCTGCATTTACTGCATTGGTGGCCTTAGAAAGCACCCGCCGATCACTGCATGATTTAGCCCTCGGTGGCCTCTAAACCCCCTCAATTTTCGCAACCCTGCCCGTGTGCGCTAGAGTTTGCGCTCGTACTCATTGATCCCTGATAGCTCAATGGCAGAGCAGCCGGCTGTTAACCGGCAGGTTCTTGGTTCGAATCCAAGTCAGGGAGCTTCAACAGGCCATTTCTCAGCCTCAGGCTTTACTATCTGTCTCATGATTCAGAGCTTTCTACAAACGACAACACACTCGTGGCGCACTCAATCGTGGGCACTTCGTCTCATGCGTTTATGGCTCGGAGTCACATGGATTTACGCCGGATGGGACAAGGCAACAGACTTTGGATTCTTAACACGAGGCTCAGCTAGCTTTATCGGTACGCAACTATCAGGTTATTCAACACAATCACCAATTGGTTTTGCATTTAATAAATTAATTGAGCACGCAGTACCTGTAGGTATATTTGTGATGGTCTCAGAGCTTGCTATTGGGTTAGCAACTTTATTGTGGGTAGCACCTACTCTGGCCGCCTTTGGCGGATTTTCTATGTCACTTGGACTTTGGCTAGCCAGCAGTTTCCATGCGACTCCTTATTTTTTAGCGAGTGATTCTGCATATGCAGTCCTTTGGCTCTCTTACCTACTACTGATCAGAAACAAACGAAAGGGTTTTTCAATGTCTTTTGAACGTCGCGGAGTATTGCGTGTTGGAATAGTGGCAGCATTAGCAACAGCCTTTGCTGGAGTCGGAAAAGTTTTTACACCTTCAGCAGTTCAAGAGAGTGCGGCTGCAGCAGGTAAAACAAAGATCATAAAACTAGCTTCGCTAAAGGTTGGGGCAACTAAAAACTTTGTCCTCTCAAATGGTGCTCCAGCCATCTTGTTTAGAAGCAAGTCTGGCGTATTTGCATACTCTGCAATTTGTACACACCAAGGCTGCACAGTTAATTACTCTGCAGCATCGCAGAAATTAAAGTGCCCATGCCACGGAGCGATATTTGATCCTTATGCATCTGGAAATCCAGTTTCAGGTCCTGCAAATAACCCTTTAGGTAAAATTAAGGTTGCAGTTGAAGGCGCTTGGGTAGTTCTGGCGTAACTTTTGGAAACAACTAACGCTAGGATTCACCCATGGCACTATTTCGTCTCAACGTAGCTTTACCGGATCGCCCAGGCTCACTTGGCCTATTGGCCTCTGCCATTGGAGCAGCTGGTGGAGATATTCGCGAACTTGCCGTTGTTAAATCTGAAGGCGGTAGAGGGTATGACGACATTACTGTCGCAGTCCCTGGAAGTGATCCAACTGATTTATTAGATTTACTTAACTCAATAGGTGGAGTGGAAGTTATTTCTATTAGCCCCGTCGCATAATCTCTGCACCTTGACTGGGTACAACTAAAGTTTAACTTCGCGAAGCTGAGCAGCAGATTGCTCTGGTCGCATATCCATAATAAAAGCGCCCATGGCAGATTCAGATCCAGCCAAGTACTTTAATTTTCCAGGTGCGCGTCTAACACTTGTGATCTGCCAGTGCAGACGCAGTAAATCACGGCCAGTGCGCACAGGGGCTTGATGCCATGCAGCGATGTATGCCATGTCAATTCCAAAAACACCATCAAGGCGCTTCATAACCTCTAGCGCAATCTCTGGGAATGCATCGCGGTCGGCTTGCGTTAAACCCGTTAAATCTGCAACTGGATTCAATGGTGCAACATGGATTTCAAATGGATATCTTGATGCATAAGGAACAAAAGCGATCCAACGATCATTGCGGGCGATAATGCGCTCTGAATCGCGAATCTCGCGCGCAATTACTTCATCAAATAAAACTTTGCCGTTAGATTCTCTATATTTTTTAGCAGCAGCCAACATCTTTTCAACACGTGGTGGAAGGTAAGAATAAGCATATATCTGGCCATGTGGGTGTGAAAGTGTTACACCAATCTCTTCGCCACGATTTTCAAATGGCGCAATATGTTCAATAAATGGCTCGAGTGAAAGCTCTTCAGTGCGATCTATCCATGCTTCTAATAAAACTCGAACTCGGCCAGGGGCTAAATCTTTAAATGATTTTCCATGGTCAGGTGTAAAACAAATAACTTCACATTTTCCGGCAGCAGTACCTAAATCAGTGTCTGGGCCCACTTGATCAGGCAGCGCCCAGTCTCCAACAGGCGGGCGCAGTGAAGGCGAGCGATTATCAAAGACAACAACTTCAAAATCAGACTCTGGAATCTCGGTTAATAGCTCGCCAGTTGTTGGACACAATGGACACAACTCTTTTGGCGGCAAGAAAATTCGACCTTGGCGGTGAGCCGCCATTGCTACCCACTCATTAACCAGAGGATCTAAGCGCAGCTCACCAATATTAGGCTGGTCTTCTTGTGGACGTAGGTCGGTAGCGGTGCGAGTCTGGCCTGCGGTGTCGTAATAACGAATGATACGACCATCGGCCATCTCGCGATTATTTCGCGTTATGCCGGCCGAAAGTTTTTTACTCTGCGCCATAGTGTCGTAACTCTACCTTTGCGAGCAAGTAATCTGCACTTTTGAGCTCCCCAACATCCATGCTTCTCATTAAAGTGTTCATCACATCCATCGGTTTTAATCCACCCAGTTCAAGGTGCGCTCTACTGCTTTCTTCCACTGGGCATATCCGACTTCGCGATCGGCAGGAGTGCTTGTTGCAGACCATCGAAGCGACTCTTGCCACTGCGTTCGAAGTTCATCTATCGATGACCAAAAATTAACGGCTAAACCCGCTGCATAGGCTGCACCGAGCGCAGTTGTTTCTGTAATAAGAGGACGCGAAATATCTATACCCATAATGTCGGCCTGCATTTGCATACATAAAGAGTTTGCAGTTATGCCACCATCAACGCGCATTTCACTCATAGGTACACCGCTATCGGCCACCATTGCTTCCATAACATCGCGAGTTTGATAGCAGATAGCCTCCAGCGCTGCGCGTGCAAGGTGAGCCTTTGTTGCAGCGCGAGTCAGACCAACAATGGCACCGCGTGCATCACTACGCCAATATGGCGCAAAGAGTCCCGAGAATGCTGGCACAAAATAAACACCTGCAGTATCGCTGACCGTTGAGGCTAAATGTTCGGTCTCTGCAGCATGCGAAATGATTCCTAATTGATCGCGCAACCATTGAATTGCAGAACCAGTTACTGCAACAGAGCCCTCAAGTGCGTAATGCGCAGGTTGGTCTCCAAATTTAAAGCATACTGTTGTTAATAATCCATTATTTGATCTGACTATCTTTGTTCCAGTATTGAGTAGTGCAAAATTTCCAGTGCCATAGGTAGTTTTTGATTCACCGCGCTGGAAACAGAGTTGACCGACCATCGCAGCTTGCTGATCACCTAAAATTGCAGCGATAGGAACCGCGCTTCCGCATGGGCCGTGTGGATCCGTTAGCGCGTATTCTTCAGAAGAGGATTTAATGGTTGGCAGTGCAGAGCGCGGAACTCCAAAAATCTCAAGCAGTTCGGAGTCCCAATCTAAAGTCTCTAGGTTCATCAGCGATGTGCGGCTGGCATTTGTAACATCGGTTACGTGAACTCCGCCTTGAACTCCGCCCGAGAGGTTCCATAACAACCACGAGTCAATAGTTCCAAAGCGGGCATTACTGAACTGTGCCTCAGGTACATTTCGCATGAGCCAATTCATCTTGCTGCCCGAAAAATACGGCGCAATGGTTAAACCTGTCTTAAAACGTATTGTCTTTTTCACATCCTCTGGCAAGGCGTTAAGAAAATCCGACGTACGAGTGTCCTGCCAAACTATTGCATTGGATAATGCTCGACCCGTAGTCACATCCCAGGCGACCGTGGTTTCGCGCTGATTCGTAATACCTATCGCTGCTAAATCTGAGCCCAGAATATTGGCTTGTTTCAGCGCGCCTGCAATAACTTCTTGTGTGCACTCCCAAATCTCATTGGCATCATGTTCGACCCAGCCAGCTTGGGGCAAAATCTGCCGATGCTCGCGTTGATGGTGGCCAACAACTTTTCCTGCATGGTCAAAAATCATAAAACGAGTGCTACTGGTTCCTTGGTCCAAACTGCCGATGTATGTCACGTAGTGCAATCCCTTTCCAAGGTGAGTTAGGCTTAACACTACAAAGCCTGTTATGGAGATGCAACGCATATGTTTTTATCCCAGCTAAACCCAGGGCAACGCGAACGCGCGATTGCCGAATTAGCTGCTGAAGACTTTGATGTATTGGTTATCGGTGGTGGAGTTACAGGAGTAGGGGCAGCGCTAGATGCTGCCTCACGTGGGTTAAAAGTTGCTCTCATTGAATCACAGGATATTGCTGCAGGTACTTCGAGTAGATCCAGCAAGTTAATTCATGGGGGATTGCGCTACTTAGAACAGTATGACTTCAGATTAGTGCGCGAAGCTTTACACGAGCGAGAACTACTAGTTTCAACACTATGTCCGCATCTAGTTAAACCTGTTGGGTTTCTATTTCCACTTACTGAAAAATTCAAGGAGCGAACCTATGTTGGTGCGGGTCTAGCTCTCTACGATGCACTTCGCGGCTTCCAACGCGCCTTGCCATGGCACAAACACATCAGCCAAAAGCAAATTCACATGATTGCTCCGTCATTGCGCCCTGACTTAGTCACCGGAGCGATTAAATATTTTGATGCACAAGTAGATGATGCACGCCATACGCTTTCAGTTGCTCGCACCGCAGCAAGACATGGAGCAATAATCGCGACACGTGTTCGGGCTGAGAGCCTTATCCGTGAAAAGAAACGAGTCATTGGCGTTAAAGCTACAGATTTAGTAAGTGGTAAATCACTATCAATTAAGGCAACTGTGACAGTGATGTGTGCTGGAATCTGGAGCGATGAACTTCATGAGAAATTTGAATTAAAAGCAGGCTATGGGGTCACAATGAGCAAAGGTGTCCACATTGTTTTACCTGGGTCGGCAATACAATCTAATGCCGGCATAATTCTAAAGACACCAGTCTCAGTTCTCTTTCTTATTCCTTGGGGGGATAAATGGATTGTGGGTACAACCGATACCCCCTACACAGGTGAGCGCTCAGAACCTTTTGCAAGTCGAGAAGACGTTCAATACATTCTCGATCAAGCCAATCGCGTCCTCACTCCACCACTGAAAGCGCAAGAGATCATTGGAGTGTATGCAGGCCTTCGACCTCTGGTGGCCAACAACAAGGGTTCAGAAACTACCAAATTATCCCGTGAACACACCGTTGACCGACCCGTACCTGGTTTCGTGAGTATCGCTGGTGGCAAGTACACGACTTATCGCATCATGAGTAAAGATGTGATTGACCTGGCTGTGAATGAATTACGCACATTATCGCCAGATTCAGTTACTGAAAAACTCCCATTAGTTGGCGCTGATGGTTATTTTGCCCTCGTCCAACAAGTTGATCGTATTGCCAAGGAGAGTGGCCTAGAGACAGTAACTGTTACACACTTACTCAACCGCTATGGCTCAATGATTAGTGAAATCTTAGAGCTCATAAAGAATCAACCAGTACTTGCGAAAGTGCTACACAAAGATCTGCCATACATTAAGGCTGAGATTTATTACGCGGCAAGTCACGAAGGCGCACAAACAGTCGATGATGTTATCTCTCGACGCACAAGGATAGCTTTTGAAGCAGCAAATCATGGAGTTGATTTAGCAGGAGATGTTGCCGATATCATCGCTCCAGTACTTGGTTGGTCTGCCAAAAATCGCAAAGAATCAATCTCTGCATATGAAGATTTAGTGCAGCGAGAAACGCTCGCTCTCGACCAACTTCTTCTTACACAAGAAAAAATTAATTCTTAATCTGATTTGCACAACCATCACCGGAAGGTTTTTTGGTTGGCTTTTTCGTAGGTGTTGGAATTGGCGATGGTGTTGGACCTTGCACCACAGTGAAAATTACTGGCGCAGAGCTCTGAGCATGTGTTTGGGATACATCCGTATATACAATTCGCCCCGTGTAAGTTCCAGCTTGAAGATTTTTCACTGCAAGAGTCCACGTCCCGCTAGTTTCCCGTAAAACTGTTTGTGTTGGTTTGTTGGTTGGCGCGTTAACGGAATCAAATACGAGTTTTACGCTGCCCGTTACGACAGGGGTTAAATCTGGACGTGTAACGGTAGTTTTAAAAACCACTAATTTATTGGTTGTAGAGGCAGATAAGGCGTTAACAGTTAGGGTGCTGGGTTCATTGATAGGCATTAAATCAAGGGTTTGCGGTATCCAACTTCCTTGGATCAATCCTAAGAAATCATTTGCTGAGCCCCTAAATAGATTGAGATCCAAACGCGAACCTGGCACACCATACTTTGGCGCGATTCCACACGATGTGTACTGCCACATAGTCCACTGCGAATCACAGTTAGCGCCAGTCCAAGAATGGACATAACAACCACTGGCCTTTAAGCCGGGTTGATTGACGGGATCTGATGGATCGAATGCATACTGCGCAAGCCACAGCGGATATTGGGCTAGTTCTGCATTTCGGTTCATAGAGCTCTCAAGGAAGTTTGAGTATGAGTAGAGGATAGGAACCTTGCCGGTCTTCTCTTTGAGGATTCGCAAGAATGTTGTAGCCCATAAAGTCACCGCGCTGCGTGTTGCATATTTTTGGCAAGCACCAGAGGATGAAAGTCGTACACACTTATTTTCTAGATCTAATGCATACGGCAGATCGCGCTGGGTATAACCACCGATTGAAGCCAGTCGCCAGACTGCTTTCTGTGCTTGCGCGGTTGCATCGCGCATTATCGCCTCGCTATCAGTAACATCGGGCAAAATCGCATAGTGATAAAAGCCGGTATAGATTCCAGCAGCTTGCGCAGCGCTATGATCCATCACTAGATATTTCAGCGATAGTTGATCTGCATCTTCACGAGTGTCAGATGCTTTTATCATGACGAAACGAAGCCCGGCCTCATACATTTTTACGAAATCAATTGTCTTATCACTGGGATGCTGCCAACGGCTTATGTCTGCGCCATGAATGCGTCCACCAGGTCCAGCAGCCGTAATTATCAGCGCGGGATCGGCCTCGGATATTTCCGGAGTTTGTTTAATTGTTATTGTTCGCGGACGCGAATAGAGTTTTTTCCCAGCAACAACTGTGCGCGCTCGGTATTGAACTCGTGCATTGAGCGCAGTTGCTAAAGCCTCAATTTTCCACGATCCGGCTTTAGTAGTTTTGCTCTTAAATCGCGTCTGTTTCCATATGCCATCTGCATTAATATCGATAAAAACATTGATTGAAGATTGTGCGGGGGAGAGGGTTCCGTAAAAAGTGATTAAAGCCTCTGAGGCAGAGGGCGTCTGTTTAAGGCTCATTGTCAGCTTTGAGGTCACAGCCGAGGATGCAGGAATCTCAAGAAGACCTAAAACTAGCGCCAAAGCAACTACGAAAAATCTAAGTTTCATATCTCGTTGATCTCAACATCCACATCTAGGCAGCTCTTGATTACCCCAGATAACAGTTGATGGTGTCTCTGGCGAGTCTGAGAATATTCGTGTGCTGAGCCGAGCTTGCGGCTATCTGAAAAATCTAACGTCAGCACCTTTCCATCAAATGCAGCCAAGCGCGCATCAAAGAAAGAGAGCCAGGCGATGCGGTCCTGATCGAGGAGTAAATCAAGAATCTGATTCCAATGCGCGCGTATCTCGGCCAGTTCCATAGCGGCAAACTTTATCGAAGTTTGCTCAGGGATAGGTAGTTAGTGGTGAGGCGCGCCTAACCATTTGTAATATTCACCAACTAACTGCACCCGTAAATTCTTATTTCGGTCAGGTTGCAAATTCAGTACCAGAGCTAAGCGAGAAATGATCTGCTCCACTGACTTTTCACTCACAAAATGCTCACGACCGATTTGTGCATTTGTTAGCCCATCTACGACTAAACGAAGCGTGGACACTTGCAAGTCAGTTAAATGAGCCATTAAGTCGTGGATTCCCTTTTCAACAAGAGAAGAGTTTCCATAAATCCATTCAACTTCTTGTTGAGTTAATGCCGACTCAGTGGACTTGCTTATTGCATTACACAACACATTAAGATCACTCGCCAAGCTCTTCAAAACTATCTTGCTTCCACTGGGTATCTCCTTATTGGTATCACCAATAAGTCTCAAATCAACACAACTTTCCAGAATCACTATTCCGACGAGTGGATTTTTCATTCGCAGATTAATTGCAATTTGTATCGCAGAAACTCCTGCAATGTGCATATCTAGCAAAATTACATCTGGATTCAAGCGACGCTGCATATTCATTGCTACTGCTTCAGTTCGAGCCTCACCAATCACATCCATTTCATGCAAACGAAGAGCTGCAACTAGTGTTGCAGATTCAAATGGATCGTCGACAATCACTAAAACTCGTTCATTCATATTTACAGGGTAAGTGCAATTCCTACACTTAGTTGATAATTAGAAATCTATTTCAGCAATTGAGAGATGGCACCGCTGATGTAATCAACAATCATCTCAGCCGATATAGGGCCACCCCTAGATGCAAGTAAAGCCGCTTGTGCATGTAAGTAGGCACCTGTTGCCGCAACATGGGCTAAGCGATTTGAATCATTCAAGATTTCAACTGTATTAGTCGCAACGAGTGCACCAATAATTCCAGCTAAGACATCACCGCTTCCGGCAGTTGCCAACCAAGGAGTTGCCGCAGGAAGCTCAATAAGTAACGCATCATTAGCAACAAACGTCTTAGATCCCTTAAGAAGAACAGTCACACCTAAAGTCTGGGCAGCTTGAACTACCCATTTTCGTGGATTACCTTCAATTGCTTCGACCGATACCTGCACTCCACGAGCTGTAAGAATTTTAGAAAGCTCGCCACTGTGAGGTGTAATTAACGTTGGTTGCTCGAGCGAGCCCGCTAATGCCAATGCTCCGGCATCTAAAACCGTTGGCACGCTTTGTAAGCGGACTAACGTGAACCATCGATGGCGCAGCCACGTAGTGAAGTCAGAATATTTCTTGGCATCTATGCCGGGCCCAACTAGCCACGCACTAACTTTGCCTGGTTGTACAACCACTGATGGCCGAGTATGCAGAACTAAGTGCGCAAGACCAGATGAGCTATGAAAACGAATCATGCCCACGCCTGTGGCAGCAGCTGCGCTAGTTGAAAGAACTGCAGCTCCCGGATATTGAGCAGAACCTGCGATTACCCCAAGTACGCCTCTAGAGTATTTATGGTCTAAATCAGTAGGAATCACTATGCAACGTTTGGCATCGCGAGCACTCCACTTTTTAATAACTACCTGCATTTCGCTCATAGGCAACTATTGCACGAAAAATGCAATCTGTGGTAATCCACCCAGCCTACTTAAGAGCGAAGTAATTATCTTGAGTACTAAAAAATTCACCAATAGGGCTGCGAACAATAAATTTTAAGGCACTCAGGTTTGTTGTTTTAGGCAGTAAAAATGAAACGGTAGCCTCACCCTTTCCACCCTTAATTAATTGCATGTCACTTAAACTCTTAAGAGTATTGGGTCTTTGTGCACTTAATTCGCCATTTGCAAGCACAAGGTAATACGATAAATCCGAATTAGCTGCACGAGTAACATTTGCTTGATTTGTTACCTCTATATTTATTGTCAACCAATAAGTTTTACTCGCTGGATCAACTATTCCTTTAAAATTATCGTCGGTTTTGCATCCCTCATTGAATGAGTTGTCCTTACACAGCACCGCATCATTAGGGTATGTGATCGTTTTAACTTGATAATCAAAACTATTCAAATTACGGGCTTCTCCGATTTTGACTGGGTTAGTCAGGGAACCTTTCTCCCCTTCTTTGATTGCTGTGTCTGATGAATACGCAGATGCCGGAATCGTTATGACCTCACCCTTTTCTCCAGCTGGGCCTTGTGGACCCATATCTCCTTGTGCGCCTTTGGGTCCCGTCGCCCCTAGTTCTAGTGGCTTAGTTCCACTTGGACATGAAAGTGATCCCGGGTAAGTGATAGCGCGAGTTTTGCTATTGAAGCAGAGCAGGTAACCACCTTGGGCAGTGTTGTTGACCGAAATAGAGTTCGCTGCAGCAATTGAAAGAATTGATGCGACAAATAAACTCAGAAAGATCATGAACTTTCTGCCATGAAAAATCCCAATTACGTTATTTCTCATCGTCATTACCCTTTCAAAGTGCTTTGCTTTACAACCTACTTGATTGTGAAGCTCTTCTTGTAGATCTCTTTACCTGCAACGGTAATCGATACGAGCTTTTTGCCAGCCGTTACGGTGTTCTTGCCAATCTTGGCTGTCTTACCGTTGATGAGAACTTTTCCAGTAGCACCCTTGAGTGAGATGGTAATGGTTCGCTTTGAAACCTTTACTGTGGCTGAGGGTTTAATCACAACTGTTGTTGCGAATTGTGCACCTAAGTAGTTAGTCGTTGCAGCTTGGGTACCAGTCAGAATCGATGTTCCAGCTTTTGCCGTAATAACTGCACCATTGACGATAGTTCCAACAGTTGGATTGGTGAGAACATAAGTCCAAGCACCATCTGATGGTGAAGCAGGTGGCACGATTGCAATTGGTGCATTCGTGAAGCTCACCGTTATTGGAGCAAATACGCCTAGAGTCGGTGCAATTGCCTCGATTGTGACAGTAAATGTCTTAGTACTTGCAATATAGGAGTCGGTTGCCGCCTGTGTTGCAGTGATAGTGACAGAACCAGCCTTGTTGATTACAAGGTTAGAGCCATCAACACTCACGATCGCTGCATCAGAAGATGCATAGCTCCATGCACCGCTCGATGCTGAAGTAGGTGTTGTGATTGCAATCGCTGCGCCCCTAAATTGGCCAGTTTTATTATCAAAGGCTGCAATGACTGCAGTTGCCTTATCGATAGTGACAGTAAATGTCTTAGTACTTGCAATATAGGAGTCGGTCGCCGCCTGTGTTGCAGTAATTGTGACAGAACCAACCTTGTTAATGACAAGGCTTGCTCCATCAACCGAGACCACAGTGGCATCAGATGATGCATAGCTCCATGCACCGCTCGATGCTGAAGTAGGGGCCGTGATCGCAATCGCCGCGCCCGCAAATTGGCCACTCTTATTATCAAAGGCTGCAATGACTGCAGTTGCCTTATCGATTGTGGTGGTAAATGTCTGAGTACTTGCAACATAGGAGTCGGTTGCAGCTTGTGTTGCAGTAATTGTGACAGTGCCAACCTTGTTGATCACAAGATTAGATCCATCAACGCTCACAACACCAGCATCAGATGATGCATAGCTCCATGCACCGCTAGATGCTGAAGTAGGGGCGGTGATTGCAATCGCTGCTCCCGCGTATAAACCACTTCTATTATCAAAGGCTGCAATGACTGCAGTTGCCTTCTCGATAGTGGTGGTAAATGTCTTAGTGCTTGCAAGGTATAAATCAGTTGCAGCCTGTGTTGCAGTAATGGTGACGCTTCCAACCTTCTTAATCACAAGGTTAGAGCCATTAACAGTCACCGATGCTGGATCAGATGATGCATAGCTCCATACGCCATCAGATTCTGAAGTAGGGGCTGTAATGGCAATTGCTTCTCCCGCAAATAGGCCAGTCTTATTATCAAACTCATCAATGAGCGCAGTCAACTTGTCGGTCTTTGCTTTTACCGTACTTGAGGAGACAGAGTCACCGACAAGATTGGTAGCGATAACAGTAAAGGTGTACGTCGTTGCCGGATCAAGTCCTTCAATTGAAATAACACCAGAGCCTTCTTGACTGATGGAAGCGATAGCGCCGCCAGGTGTCACCGTTGCTGTGTAGGAGAAAATTGCAGAACCACCATTAGATGTAGGTGCTGTGAATGCAACATCAACACTGGTTGTTCCCGTTGCAGTAGCCACACCAATTATTGGTGCACCAGGCTCATTCTTGCCGCAGACATTAACCTTATCTGCCAATCCGGCATTTTGCAGAGCCTCTGCAGTTAGAACATTGCCACAGTACGTATAGCTAAGGAGCTTATTGTTATCGCCAAAGCTATAGTCACCAACCTCGACAAGGCTATCTGGGAGTATTAATTTTTTTAGATTCGCCATACTCATAAATGCATAGTTATCAATCGTTGTGACACTATTTGGAATTGTGATTTTTGCAATTCCACTTAGGTAGAAAGCGTATCTACCAATAGAGGTCACACTTTCAGGAATAGTTACAGCGGTAAGTGTGGAGAAGTTAAAAGCAAATTCAGAAATGGAAGTAACAGTCGAGGGAATTGTATAGCTGGCTCCAGGCTTATTAGCTGGATAAGCAAGAAGCACTTTCATGTCTTTAGTAAATAGCACCCCATTAATAGATGTGTAGTTTGGATTAGTCGACGCTACATTAATCGTTGTTAATTTGGGAGTAGCATAAAATATACTGTTTACATCAATTGAAGTTACACTGGCGGAGATCTCGAAAGATTCCAGGGAATCCAACGACTGCACCGAAGATTCACCAATCGTGGTCAAATTATTTCCCATGCTAATTGATTTGACATTAACGGCACCTAGGAATGCATAGCTACCAATTATTCGCACCGGAGCTGGAATCACATACAGATCAGCAACCTTGCCGTTCGGAAAACGAAGCAGGATTGTCTTATCCTTATTAAAGAAGACCCCATCAACTGATGAGAAATTGGAGTTAGTTGAAGCAACATTGATACTAGTCAATTTAGGGCAGTTCCAACCGAGTGACTCCGGGGCTTCGATTACTGTAACTGTTGAAGGAATAGAAATTTCAGTCAGATTAGCAGCGTCAGAAACTATGTCACGTCCAACCTTGATAACACCTTCAGGAATCAGAAGTTTGGTCAATGTGGAGACTCCGGAAATGGCGTAGGAAGCAATCTCAGTTATATTTTTTGGAACACTCCATGTACTCGCATCTTTTAGACTTGGAAATTTCACCAATACAGTCTTATCTTTGTTGTAGAGTACCCCGTCGACTGAGCTGAACTTGGGGTTTGCGGGATCTACAGTGATGCTTGAAATTCCAGAGTACACAATCGCGTTTGCACCAAAAATTCTGATGCTGCTTGGCAAGTTAATAGTTTTTAGATTTGGTGTTTCATAGAAAGCGTTATCCTGAATTTCATTCACGCTTGAAGGAATTATAATTGAAGTAATTTGGCTATTGTAAAATGCCAGACGACTAATTTTTCTGGCTTTAGAACTCAGGACCAGGTCGCCACTACATCCTCCTGCATCAGTAACTACACCATCGCTGATCGTATAAGTGGCTTCACCTCCGCAACCAAAGGTGTACGACGATGCTTCATCTGTCGTTATGGACTGAGATGTACCTGATGCAACTGATTCACCAACATCATTTATGGCTACAACAGTGAATGTATAGGCCGTTGATGGATTTAGGCCCTCAACTTGAATATACCCAGAACCTTGCTGACTGAGATAGGCAGTAATTCCTCCGGGCATGGCCGTTGCTACATATGCAGTGATAGTAGCGCCGCCATTACTTGCCGGTGCAGTGAATGCAACGCTTGCTTTTGTTGACCCGCCTACAATTGCTTCACCGATAATTGGGGCACCTGGTACATTGTTTGTCGTTACAGACTCAGATGTACCTGATGAAGTTGAATCACCAACTAAATTTGTAGCAACGACAGTGAACGTATAAGTCGTTCCAGCACGGAGTCCGCTTACGTCAATAGTTCCAGAGCCAGACTGCTCTATGGTGCCAGTAATACCTCCTGGCATCGAAATTGCCGTGTAAGAGAGAATTGGTGAGCCACCAGTTGATGCAGCTGCAGTGAATGCAACCTCAGCAGTTGTTCCCCATTTCAATTTCACTTTCCCGATAGTGGGTGCGCTAGGTGTTTCTTTACCACATATATTTGCCTTGCCCGATAGGCCCGCGGCGTCAAGAACCGCCTGAGTCAAAGGGCCGCTGCAGTATGAATAGCCCAAGAGCTTTATTTGGTAACCGAAAACACTAGCACCGAGCGTGGTCACGCTATTTGAAATCGTCAAACTATTTAATTTTGGCATGAACTGAAATGCATAGTTATCAATGGTTGTAACACTATTCGGTATTGTGATTTTTTCAATCTCACTCAGGTAGAAAGCGTATTTACCAATAGTGGTCACGCTACTAGGAATGGTGATAGAGCTAAGCCGTGAGGAATTAAAAGCCCAATCATTAATCGTAGTAACGGTTGTTGGGATCGAGTAAGTAGTTCCAGACTTTCCGGATGGATACGCCAAAAGTACCGATTTATCTTTCGTATAAAGCACTCCATCTACCGAAGTTAGATTGGCGCTATTAGCAGCGACATTAATTGCAGATAATTTTGGGGTTGCATAAAAAAGCTCATTCATCGACTCCGGAGTCAAGGTAACACCTGAGGAAATTTCTATAGATTCTAGTAACTTCATATAACTAAATGCGGCATTTCTAATTACAGTTACGCTATTAGCCATAGTTATGGATTTTATATTTGATGCACCAAAGAACGCCTGGAAGTCTATGATTAGCACCGTTGAAGGAATCGCAAAAGAATCTCCAACTTTTGCTTCTGGGTAACGAATTAAAATTGTCTTATCCTTATTAAATAGCACACCATTAACTGAAGAGAAGTTAGGATTAGCTGCAGCTACATTGAATATAGTAATTTTCGGAGAATTCCACCCAAGAGAATATCCAGATTCAATTATTGTTGCAGTCGATGGAATAGAAATTTCAGTCAGGTTTTCACATGCATCTATAGCGCCATAACCTATTGAAGTTACTCCTTCTGGAATCTGAAGTTTAATCAGTGAGCTCACATTAGAAATAGCATAGGCAGCAATCGATGTAACACTGCTTGGAATGCTCCATGTGCTTGCATCTTTGCCGGATGGGAATGAAAGCAGAGTTGTTTTATCCTTGTTGTAGAGCACTCCATCGACCGATGTGTAGTTTGGATTAGATGGATCTACTATTATGCTTAAAAGAGATGAACCGTAAAATATTGTGTCACCAATAGTTATTACGCTACTTGGGATATTAATTGTCTTAAGTTGAGTCATAGAACTAAATGCGTTGTATGCAATTTCAGTAACACTGTTTGGCAGGATGATCGAGCTGACTTGGCTGTTACTAAACGAATAAGAACCAATTTTGCGTGCTTTTGAAGTTAAAATAATCTCTCCAGAGCATGAAGCGCCATTGCCAACTACACCATCTGTGATCGTGTAAGTGGCATTGTTACCACAGCTGAAGGTGTACGTGTTCTTATCAGTTGTCATTGAACCAGATGCTCCTGATGCGGCTCCGTCACCGACTAAATTTGTAGCAAAAACCGTAAACGTGTAAGAAGTTTCAGGATTTAGTCCCGAGATTGTTATAGATCCAGAGCCCGGCTGTTGGATGCTGCCAGTAAGACCTCCCGGCATTGAAGTAGCGGTATAAGAGGTTATTGCAGATCCACCATTTGATGTCGGGGCGGTGAAAGTTACCGAGGCGGTAGTTCCTCCCGTTGCAGTTGCTACAACATTGCTTGGAGCACCAGGTACTTCCTTGCCACAGATATTTGACTTATCAGAAAATCCAGCATCATTTAGAACAGTCGCAGAAAGTGCAGTCCCACAGTAAGAGTAGCCAACAAGGTTTGTGTTTCCATAAAAGGCATAACTGGAAAGTGAAGTGACGCCATTACCAATTGTTAGTTGTTTTAACGAAGATAAGTATGCAAATGCATAGCTTTCAATAGTGGTAACACTATTTGGAATAACCACCGTTTGTAAATTGCTTCCATAGAAAGCGTTCTCTTTAATAGTTTTAACTGAATTAGGGATTGTTACTGCCGTTAGTGCCGAAGAACTAAATGCACTGTCAGAGATCGTAGTAACAGTTGAGGGAATGACATAGTTAATACCGGTTCTTGCAGCAGGGAAGATAAGAAGCTCTGTTTTAGCCTTGTTAAATAGAACCCCATCGACCGATGTGTAGTTTGGGTTGCCAGCATTGACGTTGATGTTCGTTACTTTCAAACTACTGATCAAAAACAAGCTTGTTCCAATATCAGTGGCGGAAGCCGATATTTCTAGGGTTTCAAGTGAATACATAACCCAAATCGCACCTCTAACTATTGTTGATACGCTGTCGCCGATTGTGATTGATTTTAGATATTTGTTACTGTAAAAGGCACCATATTGAATCGTGTGTACAGTAGGTGGAATCACATATGAGGTAGCAACTTTGGCTTCGGGGAATCTCCACAAGATTGTTTTATTCTTATCAAATAACACCCCGTCCACGGCTGTAAAGCTCGGGTTGGCCGCAGCAACGCTGATGCTACTTACCGGGCTGTTCATGCCTAATGTTCCAGCATTATCAATCCTAACGAGCGATGATGGAATTGAAATTGCAACGAGATTCGCACATAACTCGACACTTGAATCATTGAGGTATGTGACTCCTTCAGGAATCTGTAACGAGGTGAGTGAACTCACATTAAAAAATGCATAGTTGCCAATCGTTGTAACTCCACTAGGAATGGTCCAAGCACTTGCATCTTTTCCAGATGGAAATGTTAGGAGAGTAGTTTTGGCTTTATTAAATAGCACCCCATCCACAGAAGCGAAAGTGGGATTGGCTGCATCCACGGTTATACTCAAAAGAGGTGTAAATAAAAATGTTGTATTGTCGATTGTCCTAACGCTGCTAGGAATACTTATAGTTTTAATATTCTGCATATAGTAAAAAGCACTGTATTTAAACTCAGTCACGCTCGTCGGAATCGTTATAGAGGTAGCTTCACTGTTTTGAAATGCATAGGCACCTATCGTGGTCGCCGATGTACCTATAACGATCTCGCCAGTACAACTGTTACCCGAACCAACGACACCGTCGGTGATCGTGTAGGTGCCGCTTCCACATGGGAAAGTTTCGCTGGCATGGGCTAAGGATGTGGAGAGGACGGATAGCATCACCCCCGAGAAAAAGGCAACAAGGACCTTGATCACTAGTGGTAAATGTGAGCGTGATGATGTATCGATCTGTCGTGGATTAGACACGGTGTTCTCCGGTTCGGTAGTGAGTCCCTAGTGAGTGCTGCCACCCACGATTCCGAAGAGAACTCTAGGGGGTTAGACGACGGCAATCTAGGGCTCAATGTGGCCGGCTTATGAACGTACATATCTATTAGGTGTTGCAATGAGTGGGGCGGGTCGGGCTCGAACCGACGACGACGGAATTATGAGTTCCGGGCTCTAACCAACTGAGCTACCGCCCCTAAGTGACTAAGGTAGAAGGATATCTATCTTTCCTTAATCTTTTTGCACTCCCTTTGCGCCCCAGTACTCCCACATTCCCATGATGTTGAGAATGAGGGCAAAGCCAAAGATCAAATCTTCAATCGGCGCACTCATAATGCGCAGACCGCTGATGACATCTGGGTCATACATCACGATGTTACGAGATGTAAGCCACCAATTAGTCAGCAGCTGAAAAGGCAGAATAATCGCGTATGAGCTCCAAAAGAGCGGTCTGGTCAGCAGTGAGTTTTTAAGCCCAAATAAATCAAAAATTACCGAGAGGATAAGTATGGCAATAACGATGTCTGAATAGATCATTATCGTGACTTCGGATTTTTCCAATTAGGTTTAAGTCGTGTTACACCCTCTAATGTCATCAGAACCGCAAGGGGGATTACAAGAAAGAAGAAAATCTCTTCGATGGGAATATTGAAAGGTCCGTTTAATCCTGTGACCTGCTTCTTGTCGAAATACCAATGTCCTTGCGCAATCGCATAGGCATCCCAGATCAAAAATCCCAGACTAATCGGCAGAAGGCTTAGTAGCACTCGCTTCATGCGACGCAGAACATGTACTTTGAAGGCGAATTCGAGCCAGAAAGAGGCGACGGCAGTGAAGACGAGCATCGCTAAATAGCTGAACTTGAGCACGAGGAATTCTCTCATAATCTCAGTGGATGCTTGATACTGTAAGGCAAGTTTCTAACAAGTTAGTGGAGAAAGAATTGAAGACTCGCCTGGAACTCTTTGAACGAGTGCGTGCTTACTCTTCCTCTGCCGTTGCTATGGCGATTCTTATCTCCCTCGTTGCCGCTCGCATCAGTGATAAAAACGATCTCTCATGGCAGGTTGGTATCGCTGTTTTTGCTTTAGCGGTGGGGATACCACATGGCGCACTCGATCATCTCGTTACTGTGCCACGAACAAATAAGCCCGTGATGGTTTTATTTATTAGTGGCTATGTTGCAGTTGCAGTTGGTGCTGTTCTTGCAATATTGAAATGGAATGTTTTTGGATTTCAGTTAGTAGTTCTCATGAGTCTGGTTCACTTTGGGATAGGCGATAGCGCATTTCTTAATGAACTTGATCGACTTAAGGGCCTGACTGCATCACGACTGCCAACTGTGTTTGTTTTCTTAGCCTTTGGTTCGGTCCCTGTTGTGATTCCTCTTATTAATTCATACAGCACCAGCGCACTGGCCGAAGTTAACTCCAGTCTGATTAATTGGCACCAGGGTTTTGATAAGGAATTGGGAGTAATTGTCCTGGCTCTTTTTCTTATTGCTATTTTTGCTCTGGTAATCACGAAAAGATTCCGAGATGTGATTGATCTCTTCTTACTTGCTGGGTTAGCAATTTTTACCCCGCCACTTATTGCATTTGCTACCTACTTTGGATGCTGGCACGCGATGCGCCATACTGCGCGCTTATCGCTTGTTCTGCCGCAATCTGAGCGAGATTATGAAGCACAGCACGCAGCAAAAGCTTTCTTCTCTGCGGTGATACCGGGAACGCCAGCATTAATTGGGAGTTTTGTTGTGGCCGCTGGGCTATGGCTGTCGGGGAGTATTGAAAAATCCTTTTTCTGGTTTCTTTTAACAATTGTCTGGGCGCTCACGGTTCCTCACATGATTGTCACAGCAAAACTCGACCGCAGCGCGCTTCAAAAGTAAGTCACCACCTATAGCCTTACGTCGTGATGAAGCGATTACTACCTCTGATTTTATTATTCTCCGCTGTCGCCCCTGCCCAAGCAGCTCCGGTTTATGTCTTCCCGGTTTCTGGTTGCGCCGTTAATTATGCGCGGGCTCATCATGATTATTCAGCCACAGATATTTTGGCTAAAGCTGGTTGTAAGTTCGTCGCCCCTATTGACGGTGTTGTAGATGAAGTCAATCGCAGCGATATGTGGAGTGGAAAAACTAATTTAGGAATCGATCGTGGGGGGCTCTACGTTTCGATCATCGGCAGCGATGGTGTTCGCTATTACGGTTCTCATTTGAGATCTATCCCAGCCAGCATTCAGCCAGGTGTTGCAGTGATTGCTAGGCGTGTGCTGGGAGCTGTTGGTGCAACGGGAAGTGCGCGGGGAACATCTCCGCATTTACATTTTGGAATTTCGTGGCCAACACCAGCTGATACATGGTGGGTTCGGCGCGGGGAAGTTTTGCCTTGGAAGTATTTAGATGCATGGAAACAAGGTAAGGATTTATCGCCGGTGAAAGAGGTTGCGGCTCGAAAGTTAAAAGTTGGTGAGATTCCACCCGTTCCAAAGAAATAACCCCCACTGTTTCCAGTGAGGGTTATTTATAAAGCGGTGTTAATTAGGCAGGGTTTACTGCATCAGCCTGAGGACCCTTTGGACCCTGTACGACCTCAAATGAAACTGCCTGACCCTCTTCAAGGGACTTGTAACCGTTTCCTTGGATTG
>Ga0214919_10002745_pt1 | contig 27288 bp, 20 predicted proteins | sample LL1503_MetaG_FD_177994 | JGI IMG/M metagenome (GOLD analysis project Ga0214919, IMG submission 177994) | Freshwater microbial communities from Lake Lanier, Atlanta, Georgia, United States - LL-1503 | ecosystem: Environmental > Aquatic > Freshwater > Lake | place: USA: Georgia | collected...
CAATTCGCTGGCGTTGACCGCCAGATAGCAAGCCCCCTGCCTCGCCCATGGGGGTGTCGTAGCCCTTAGGAAAACGCAAAATCATTTGGTGCAGGCCCGCAGCATCGGCTGCCGATATCACCTTCTCAGACACCACTTGCCCTGCACGCGCAATGTTTTCTGCAATGGTGCCATCAAACAGTTCTATGTCTTGGGGCAAGTAGCCTATGTGCGGGCCAAGCTCCATGCGGTCCCAGTTCAAAATAGACTGTCCATCGAGCAGCACTTGGCCACTTGAGCTGGGCCAGATGCCCAACAACACACGCGCCAAAGTAGATTTGCCAGAGCCCGAAGCTCCTAGCACCACCGTGATGGTGCCAGCTGGCATGATGGCGCTCACGCCCTTCAAAATAGGTTCTTTGCGGCCCGGCGCAGAAGCCATCACTTCTTGCAAAACCACATCTCCCTTTGGCGTCACACCCATGGGTGCTTTTTCGCGCAAGGGGTGCGCTTCTAACAAATCGCGCAGGCGAATGAATGCATCTTTTGCGCTAAGAAAGCCAGCCCATGTACCCACCATCAAGTCAATAGGTGCAAGTGCACGCGTCATGAGCACGTTGGCTGCAATCATGGCCCCTGGCGACAACTCACCTTGAATGACCAGCAACGCACCGCCGCCCAAAGCCAGCGACTGCTGGGTGTAGCGCACAAATTTGCTCCATGCCACCACTTGCCCTGACACTGCTTGGGCATGCAAAGCACTGCCCATGGCTTTCGCATTGCGCTCGGCCCAGCGGCGATACAAGTGGCTGACCATGCCCATCGATTCAATCACTTCGGCATTGCGAAACTTGCTTTGCAAATAACCGCCCACCTCTTGCTGCGACTTGCTGGCCGCGGCTTGAGCAGGTTTGGTCGCGTTGCTGCTCCACCACGCCAACACCGCTTGCACTGCGCCAAAACCAATAGCCATAAAACCCAGCCAGGGGTGCAGCATAAACAGCACGGCAATGTAAATTGGCGCCCATGGGGCATCAAAAAACGCAAAGATGCCATTGCCCGTTAAAAACTGGCGCACCTCAGTCAAGTCGGTAAATGAGCGTGAAGGATTGCTCACTTCTGGATTTAAGTAGGCATCGTAGCTTGCATGAAACAAACGCTTGCTGAGCAAGTCATCCAAGCGCACACCCGAGCTGACCAACAACTTAGACCTTGACCACTCTGCAAAGGTCAGCACGCCAAAAAAGAACAAGGTGATCAGCGATACAGCTGTCAGGGTACCCATACTTTGGCTCAACATGACGCGGTCATACACTTGCAACATGTAAACGGTGGGCGTGAGCATGAGCAAGTTGGCCACCAAGCTGAACACACCCGCCACCATGAACTCATAGCGAAAGCCCCACAGCGTGCGGGAGAGTTCATCGCGGTTGAATAGTTCTGGAATCTTCATGATGTTGCTTTCTGTTGCAAAGCGGCCAACACTTCATCGCGTGGACCAAAGGCTTGCTGGGCACCGTCGCGCATGATCAGCATCTTGTCGGCCACGCCCAGCACGCTGGTGCGGTGCGTCATGACTACAAAGGTGGTGCCCAATTGTTTTAATTCTGCAATGGCATTGGCCAAGGCCGCATCGCCAGCTTCGTCCAAACTGGAGTTGGGCTCGTCTAGCACCACAAACACAGGCTTGCCGTACAAGGCACGCGCCAGGCCCACGCGTTGGCGCTGGCCACCCGACAGCATGGCCCCATCGCGCCCCACCGGGCTGTTGTAACCTTGGGGCAACGACATAATAAGATCGTTCACACCGACCAGCTTGGCCGCTGCTTCTACTTGCGCCATGTCTACATCGCCAAAGCGTGCAATGTTTTCCGCCAAGGTGCCCTCGAGCAATTCCACGCCTTGAGGCAAGTAGCCAAGGTAAGGCCCAAGTTCTGTTTTGTCCCAGGTGTGAATGTCTGCCCCATCTAAGCGAACCTTGCCGCCCATGGAAGGCCACAAACCCACAAGCAATCTAGCCAACGTGGTTTTGCCAGATGCAGAAGGCCCCACTACCGCTAGCACTTCACCGGGATTTAAAGCAAACTGAACCCCGCGAATAATGGGTACTTGCTGGCCTGGTGCACCCGCCATCAAGCCCTCTACCGTTAGCACTCCCTTTGGCGCTGGCAAAGGCATGGCCTCGGGTTTGGGTGGAACGTGCGCCAGCAATGTTTCCAATCGACTCCAAGCCCCGCGCACATTGACGACACCATTCCACTGCGCTACCAACTGAGTCAAAGGCGCCAAAATTCGACCTCCGATTACAGAGCCAATGATCATCATGCTAGCACCGCCGTTCAGCATGTTGTTCATCTGCAACCATGCGCCAAGACCCAACAGCATAGAGCCTGTAATTTGCTGCACCGCTTTGGAAATTGCCGTCCACAAGCCTCCTCCGTTAGAGGCCGTTGCTTGGTATGCCAAAAATTCGCGCTGACGTTTCTCCCACCGAGCATGCACAGCATCGAGCATGCCCATAGACTCCATCACATGGGCATTCCTAAGCGATGCCTCGGCAAATTGCTGCGCGCCCGCTGCGCTTTTATTGGCTTCGCTCAGTGGGGCGCGGGTTGCTTTTTCGTTCATCCAGGTGACCAAAACCAAAGCCAACCCAGCCAGCACAGAGGCCCACCCCAAAATAGGACTGATGGCAAAATTCAGACCCAAGGCCACCAATGCTACTGGCGCCTCAAATACGGCCATCAATGCAGGGGAAGCTAAAAACTCCCTGACAACTTTCAAATCATTGAAAATTTGCATCGAGCCTCCCACCTGCCTTTTCAAGAAACCCTGAAACATGGCGTCATAGACTCGTTTAGACAGCGCCTGGTCTACTCGTACCCCTGCTGCACGCATCAGTGCGCTTCGAATTTTCTCAAGCAATTCCATCACGGCATAGGCCAGCACAATCATGACCGTGAGCATGAGCAGGGTCATGCCGCTTCTGCTGTTAACCACGCGGTCATAAACTTCCAACATATAAACAGTGGGCGCCAAAGCCAGCAAGCTAATGAGCGTACTAAAACCAATGGCTCTCAAAATGACTGGCTTCAAAGGCTCAAAGGCCAAGGCCAGCTCGGACGGGGGGGTTTGGGGCTTCATGCAGCAACCTCTACAGAGACATAATCGGGAATGGGGGACTGGGGCATTAAAGATGCAGGCACAGCTTCATCTTGAGCTGAGCGCGGCGCATCAAGTGCAGCTTGCGCTTCTTGTTGGGTGAGCGCTTGCTGGCTTTCCAACCAGAAGGCCAGCTCGTACAGACCATCAATGCGACGCGTAAGAGAAATTTCTCTTAACTTGGCCACCTTGAACAAAGCCAGTTGTGCCTCAGGCAAGGTCAGCTCAAAGTGCATGCGGCCGTCTAAAGTAAACAAGGACAAATTGGAGCCCTTGATGCTTAAAGTGTGGCGGTCAAAATACACGGGACAACTGTTTGCAAATTGCAACAGTGGCAGGGGCTTGCTCCCTAGCTTGGCCAAGTTAAAAGGACTGGCCGGCATTTGAAATACCAATCTAGAAGTACGAGACACCGCATAAATGGCATTGCAAACCATTTGCGAGCCCAGCGCCGGAAACTTCTCGCGCAATGCACGGTAGTGCATGTGGTGCAAAGCCACCCTGTTCCACACTCGCGTGCGCTGCACCTCTGGCGCCAAGGCATTGCATACCTGCGCAAATGCCGACTGCAAAGCTTGAAGCCGAGCAAATTGCTCGGGCGTGGTATTTAAAGGAACGCGGACAACGGAATTCATATAGGAACAGATTCTATATCTTCCTATATGAAGTTTTCAAGCCTTTTGGAAAAATATTTGATAGCAATGGCAACACTTTGCCGTTTATAGAAGGCGCAAAACTTGCTTATTAAAGTTCTAAGATTGAAAACTTGCCGGAGAATTGACATGCAATTACCTCAAGATACATCGCCTACTGACGATTCACGTCTACCCCAGTAGCACTTCAGACATTTGAGAAAGCTCGCCACAGTGATGCCCACACAGAAATATTTCAGACTCCTAAGACTGGCCATAGCTGTTGGTTTTTTTAGCCTGCTAAGCGGTTGTGCCACCCTCTTGGAAGAGGACACGCAAGAAGTCAACGTTCGCTTATTTTGTGCAGAAAAACAATTGCTAGCTACCTGCAGTCTTAAAAACGACAAAGGCCGCTGGCTGGTTTCTGCACCTGGCAAAGTTACTATCACCAATGACATTAGCCCCCTTGAAATTTCCTGCAAGGGTCAATACGTGCCCAGTTTTTCTGTTAGCGCTTTGCCAATGCCCTCCGTTAGCATGCTTGGCAATGTTTTGATGGGCGGTGTTTTGGGTGCTGCTGTCGATGTTTACAACAACACTGGCCTGAAGTATCCGGAAAACATCGACATTTCTAACCCAAACTGCAAATAATCTAGGCCATGACAAAATCACTTCGCGCCCTTTTGTTGACTGCACTCTTGCCTGCCTTAATTGCTTGCGGTGGCGGTGGCGGCAACTCAGCCTTGCTTGGACTCTTGCCTGGAGAAGTTAGCAAGCCATCACCCAATACCATTCCTGTCGCCAATGCTGGCCTTATTCAAAATGTCAATGTGGGTAGCTTAGTGACACTAGATGGTACGGCCAGCAGGGATGCCAACAACTCCACGTTGACATACCTTTGGGAGATCACTTCAAAACCGGCAGGCAGCGCCGCTGTACTTTCTTCTGTCAGCTCAGCCAAACCAAGCTTCAAAGCCGACTTGGTCGGGATTTACAACATATCTTTGGTTGTCAACGACGGCAAATACAATAGCTTGGTGTCTTCTGTGTCTGTGTCTGCGGCTGCCAGCCAGGAAAACTCAGCGCCCGTGGCCAATGCCGGCTTGAGTCAAAACGTTGCGCTTAACACACTGGTGCGTTTAGACGGCACCGCCAGCACAGATGCCAATTTAGACACCTTGACCTACCGCTGGAGCTTCCTTGGCACGCCTACGGGCAGCAAATTTGCAGGCATTACTTCCACCTCTCCTGCACCTACCTTCACACCTGATGTGACGGGCAGCTACGTGATCTCTTTGATTGTGAACGACGGCAAAGTAGACAGCAAACAATCTGCAATGACAGTCAATGTGAGTGCGGCAAACTCTGCCCCTGTGGCCGTTCCTGGTATCAGCCAAAATGTGTCGGTGGCTACTTTGGTCACGCTGGACGGCTCAGCCAGCACAGATGCCAACTTTGACTTCCTCACGTATCGTTGGAACATCATTACCAAGCCCACAGGATCAACTTCCGCGCTGTCCTCTTTAAACTCATCCAAGCCCACTTTCACGCCAGACAAAGTAGGCGTTTATGTAGTGACCCTCATTGTCAATGATGGCAAAGTAGACAGCGAAGTTGTAGCTACAAGCATTACAGTATCTGCGGCCAACTCTGCGCCCGTTGCCAATGCTGGCAACAATCAAACTGTGCTGCGCACTGCCGTTGTTACCTTAAGTGGCGCAGGCAGCACAGACGCCAACGCAGGCGATATCTTGACCTACAAATGGACGCTTACCTCCAAGCCAACAGGTAGTACTGCCGCTCTTTCTTCGGGCACGGCGGTGGCACCCACTTTCGTGGCCGATCTGGCAGGCGTTTATGTGGCCACCCTCATGGTTAACGATGGCAAAGTGGACAGCAACGTAGCGACTGTGGCCGTTACAGCAAATTAATTTCGATAAGCAAAGGCAACACAAAGTAAGGCCCGAAGTTCTCACTCGGAGTGAAACTAAAAGGGATCACCTCGTGAGTCCATAAACAAACATCCCCAGCAACTCATGCAGCGCAGTTTGCCAAGCCATCAAACTGCCGGCCATGGCGTAATCAGTCCAAGAAGTTTCTTCTCCCGTGCGAAAGTCTACGGGGTAGGCAGTAACGTTGCAGCCTACTGCTTGAAACTCTGCCATCGAGCGAGGCATGTGCCACGCAGACGTTACGAGCAGCCAGGGCTGCTTGCAGCGCTCGCCTAAAAGTGCAGCCACTCTTCGAGCATTCTCGCGTGTGGTTCTAGACTCGGACTCCAAAGTCACTCGCTTCATGTCCACCCCTTGCTCTTCGAAGAAGACCTTGGCAAGTTCTGCCTCGGTGGTACCAGTAGGCACCAAGCGCCCCTCCCCACCTGAGAATATGAGCTCAAAATTTGGAAACTTGCGCATGAGGGCAATTGGCACAGCCATTCGCTCAGCAGCATCTCCTAAAGGCACCTGCCCATGGGCTTTGAAGATACCGGGGTGACCGGTAGCACCTCCCAGCACTATCACACCAGCGTATTGGTCACTTAGCGTCAAAGTTGGCGCTTTGAACCGGCTCTCAAGTGTTCGAAGTAAAGCTTCAGGTAATGCATTGAACCCCAGCAAGCCCAAAACAAGCAGACCACCCCAGAGCATCGATACTGCAAAACGTCTGAAACGAGGTAGTAAAACCAAGGCCAGACACCACCAAACGCTTAGCCAGAAAAGCGGCTGAGTGATGGCGGATAAAAGCTTAGACAAAGCAAACATAAATGATTTAAAAATTCAAATTAAATTTTAAATTTAATATTGAAAAGCTTTGAAATTACAATAGCTTCTAGCATTATGAAACACAATGTAGCCAATTACTTAGTCTCACTACCTCGCCAGATTAAAAGGCTGATCAGCTTGGGCTTTGACTTGTTCATAAGTCTAGCCTGTACATTTGGCTTTTTGTTTATTGAGTTTAGGGACTATGAACTGATAAGTAGCGCAGAGGCATTCACCATTGCGGCCTTAATTGCCAGTCTTCAAGTTGGCGTGCTATGGATCTCTGGCACTTACCAAACCGTAGCTAGGTTCTTAGGTCTCAAAAGTTTGGCTCAAAGTTCATTTTATTTACTGAGCATTAATGCACTAATTTTTGGCCTCTTTTCTTTATACGGTATCAACGACGTTCCTAATTCTTTAGGAGTAGCGCAACCATCACTGTTTTTTAGTTTCTTTCTAGGTAGTCGATTTTTAGTGGCGATCCTTTTGTCTAACAACAGTTCAATTTCATCACTGAGCAACACCAAAACAAAGACAGCCTTAATTTATGGTGCTGGCGATGCGGGTCGGCAACTTGCCATGGCACTTTTGAGCTCCAAGGAAACTGAAGTTGCAGGATTTTTGGACGACGACGCCAGCCTTCAAGGTGCCATCATTCAATCTCTCAATGTCTACCCAACACACAAGATTGAAGAACTCATTAAAGTACGAGAAGTGACCCACGTGTTAATGGCACTGCCATCATTCAACCGTTTGCAAAAGTCCCAAATTATCAAAAAAATTTCTGCCTATGGCGTAAAAGTTCTCACACTGCCTACATTGTCTGAATTGGCAGAAGGCAAGCTGACTATCAATGACCTCAAAGAGGTTCAAATTGAGGACTTATTGGCCCGAGAAATTACTCGCCCCAACGAATTGCTCCTCAACAAAAACACTCGCAACCAAGTCGTATTGGTGACGGGTGCTGGTGGCTCTATAGGCTCAGAGCTTTGCAGGCAAATTTTGAAACGAAACCCCAGAAAGCTCGTACTCGTGGAGATGAGCGAAGTTGCTCTTTATGAGATTGAAACAGAACTTACAGAGTACTTAGTCAAAAGTAACTCAAGTGCGGTCGTAGTGGCTCGGCTTTGCAATGTTAGAGATCCATTAAGCATTGACTTTGTTATTTCTAAAGAAAAACCCAACACGGTCTATCACGCGGCTGCCTACAAGCATGTGCCCATGGTGGAGCACAATATATGTGAAGGTATCCTAAATAATGTGCAGGGCACACTCAATTGCATCGACTCTTCAATTGCTCACAAGGTGAATCAATTTATTTTGATCAGCAGTGACAAGGCCGTTAGGCCAACCAATGTGATGGGTGCCAGCAAACGGGCCGCTGAAATGTTATTGCAAGCCAAAGCAAGCATCCAAAAGTCAACCAAAATTTCAATGGTTCGCTTTGGAAATGTACTTGGCTCTAGCGGATCTGTAGTCCCTAGATTTAGGCAGCAAATTGAGTCAGGGGGCCCCATCACCCTGACCCATGCAGAAATTACCCGTTACTTCATGACCATTCCTGAGGCCACACAACTTGTGATGCAAGCTGGTGCCATGGGGGGTAATGGTGAGGTTTTCTTACTAGACATGGGCGAGCCTATCAAAATTATTGAATTGGCTCAAAGAATGGTTGAATTGTCGGGCTTGAAAGTCAAGGATGCAAATAATCAGGGCGATATTGAAATCAAAATTTCAGGTCTGCGCCTCGGAGAAAAGCTCTACGAAGAATTGTTAATTGGTGAGAATCCGATTGCTACGGACCATCCAGAAATATTCATGGGCATGGAAGACTTTTTACCTGAGCAAGTTCTAAGGTCGCTAATTGATGAATTGTTAAGTGCATGCAAATTAAATAATCCTGATGCAGCACATCAACTCATCAATCAATTAATTAAATTCCAGCCGATTGAAACTTCAATAGCTTCAACCTTAAATGCATAAGTGAATTAGCTTGCTGAATTACAGTGCAGTCGGTTTTTTTTTACTGCAACTATGAATACGATTATTTGTTTTTAAGGCCAGAACCAGCAATTACTTAGAGTTCGCACGGTCTCCAGATCCTTTTCCAAAAACGGTAGCGATTAAGCAATAAATATAAACACGCAGGTTTAGTGATTCGATCAATTGAGCGTCAGTCTCTGCTAACAATTTTGGAGTTGACATATCAATTTCACTGATCTGTGCAAGCCCTGTAATTCCTGGCCTTACTGCGAAGACTCCTCGTGCAACCCGCTCAGCAATTAATTCCTCTTGGTTGAACAAACACGGACGAGGGCCAACTAAGCTCATGTCGCCTTTCAGAACATTCCAAAGCTGCGGCAACTCATCCAGTTTGTTACGGCGTAAGAATTTTCCATATGATGAAATCGAATTTGCATCTGCAAGATGGGTGGCCATCGAAGCAGTACCCAAGCGCATTGTGCGAAATTTCACTAAGGTAAATGGCTGCTGATACCGCCCGACTCGCTGTTGAAAGTAAAGAGGAGAGAAGTTTTCAAAAAAACCAAAAATAGCCAAGACCATAAATAGAGGAGATAACAGGATCAATCCCAAAGCAGAGAAACAAAAATCAAATACACGATTCATTACCACTCCATGCTACTTCTACCAATGAAGATAGGTTGATTTCCATTAAATTTAACCAAAGACTTATTTAGTTCTTCAAGGTCAAACACCGCCTCATACCCTCTTCCACAGACACTGGCGGCACCCAGCCTAGCAAACTACTCGTTTTGCAAATATCGATCTGCAAATTTCCACAAAGACGCTGAAGTGCATCACGTTTACCCAACAACGAGGCTCCAAGCTGCAAAACCCAAAAGGGAACGTGTAAAAAACGAGGAGTCACTCCTGCTGCAAGTGCCATAAATTCCACAATCTCCTTGGTTGATACGTCTTGACCATCGCTTACCAAGAAAGTTTGATTGACAGCCTTGGGATGCTTTATGCAGTTGACGATTAAATCCACCAAATTATCTAAAGCAACAAGGCTACGTCGATTTTGTACAGCACCCAGTGGCAAAGGCCAGCCTAGCTTAACAGCGCTCAAAAGGGTCGCAAAATTAGCTCTCACACCATGCCCGTACACTAACGGCGGCCGTAAAATTACCACCTCCATCTGCGTTTGGGATGACACTGCATACAAAGCCTGCTCTGCCTCCCACTTTGAATGACCATATGAGCTCATTGGCGCTGGGCAGTCTGAAGCCTTAAATATTTCCGGCCTACCATTTGACGGGATGCCTCTCGAAAGGGGAAAAGTACACTCTCCATTCACCTTGATCGAACTCAAAAACACCAAACGTCGCACACCAGATGATGCAGCCTGCTCCGCCAGACGCTTGCTACTTGCCACATTGATGGCTCTATAAATTGCTAGGGACTCTTCGCCATCCATCTCGCCCATTACTTGAGCGCGTCCTGCACAGTGAACAACACAAGCTACCCCACTAAGAGCTTCTGTCCAATCCGTTTCGGCACAAAGGTCACCGACAGCAACATACTTCAGCCTAACGCTGACAGTCTGTTGAGTAGGTTTTATGGCTCTCACTAAGGCTCGAACAATGAAATCACGATCAAGCAATTCTTTACAAACTGCTTGTCCAATAAAACCTGATGCACCAGTGACCGCAACAACCGTTCGCATTTTGGAACCTTAAAAATCAGATGGCGAAAATTTCATCGTACATTGAAGATACACGTTCCCATGTATACCTTTCCTTAGCCATGGCACCCATAACAATACCTAAATCGTTTACATCTATGTCAGTCAATTTACTTAATTGATCTACCAAAGAATCAGCTGAATCAAAAAATAAAGCCATAGAGCTTGTGGTTTCCCTATTGAAACTGCAGTCAAAAGCAAGAATTGCGAGATGCATATTCATTGCTTCTACAAGAGAAGGGTTTGTACCACCGGCACTGTGTCCGTGAACATAGATATAGCAATTCTCTCTTAATTTATTAATTTTAAATGGATCATAAATGGGATCTAATAATAATAAATTTTTCGTATTCTTGAATTTATTGTATAAATTCTTTCCATAATTTGAATTACTCCAATTGCCTACTATAACTAATTTTAGTTTACTAAAATTATTAAAAGAATCAATAATTAATTCAATATTATTTTCAGGCTCTATTCGACAAACAGTTATAGCATATCTTTTGATTGTTAAATCATATAATTTTAATAAATCAATATCAGCGTCATTATTTTTTGATTTCATTAATACTTGATCTCCACCATAAGGAATGAGCAAACTAGTTATAGAGTATGTTTTTTTAATATACTCAAAAATTGATTTATTGTCTGCAATAACAACATGAGAGTATCGAACCGCTATTGACTCTGACAACTTAAGAAATAATTTAGCCAAGGGGCCCCATTTTTTTCTCTTCCATTCTAATCCATCGATATTAACAATAATTTTACAATCACAAATAAAACGAAGTAATGGCAAAAAAATACAGCCAGAAACACCCAAAACAAAAATTATGTTAGATTTTCTATAAGAATGGATCATTGAGTAGATATCATAGAATATACTTTGAATTCCATTTGCATCTAAGTTAATATATTCCAATTTGGCACCATTATATTCAGAATAATATTCACTGTACTTAATTTTAGAGCAATATACTGTAAAGTCATATTTAGTACTAAGCTTAAGAGTAAGTTGATCAACCAGTGTTTCCCACCCTCCATAACGTGCCGGGAGTCCCACTGATCCAATAATAGAAATTTTACTTTTCATATTTAAATTATTTATTTAAGTTTATTCAACTTAAATTAATCAAAATAGATCTTTTTGTTCGTAAAAACATGTATAAACGGAATTAAAGAAAGGATGGGAAATATATATCTATAGTATGTTGTAAAGCCAGGAGTAATAATCGCGTAAAAAGAAAATAACAGAAAAAATGGAAATAATTTTATAATGGAAATTTTAATTTTAAATAATGTAAATAAAAGAAACAATGAACCTAAAAATAATGGAAAATATTGTAAAGAAGGACTTAAAATAAAAAATGAACCTGTGAGAACAGAAATCGGCCATACAATTGCACGCAGAAAAGTGCCAACAAAAGGTCCGTATTGATTAAATGTTGGAATCTTGTCAAATTCTCTGAATATCATTTCGCTACTTATATGCTCTTCAAAAGTTATATATGAAAAACCAATCACATAAAAATACCAAATTACAATAATAGGAAAAGTAATATAAAAGTATTTACTAATTTTTCGATTAAATGCTAAATAAAATACAAAAGCATTTCTATATAGTCCACCCATTATTATTCCAATAATTGAGAATTTTGAAAATAATGCAATCGTCAGAAAATAAATTATAGCTGTATCTTTTAAAATTGTAGTCGCTAAATGAATTTTATACGGATTAAAGAGAAAAATTATCAACGCTAATTTAACCGATTTAGAACTTATTTTACAAATTACATTGTCATAAATTATTTTATTAGTTAATGAAGCCAAAATAATATTGTAACCAATAACTAATTCAATAGAGCCAAGTAGTGATACAACATAGTAATGCAAGTTGTTTGAAAGATCACCTAAATTTAGAATATCTGTTAATTCATAATTTTTAATACCATCTATATAAGTTACTGAATCAACATGAAAATCCCACCCAATTCCAATTAATCGCTCTAATATTAAAGCAAATATATTAATAATTAATGAAATTATAAATATCACAGTTTTAGGCTTATAAGTTTTTAACTTTGTCAATTTTAAATTCAGAAAACTGAATTTATTTTATTAATTTAATTTTTAAGGAACAATCCACTTATTGGAATTAGAATCAAATATTTTAATGCATCTTGCAGGTATCCCAGCGTAAATGGAATTAGGCGGAATATTTTTATTGACAAGAGATAATGCTCCAACAATTGAATTTTCACCAATCGTTACGCCTGGTAAGACACATGTTTTTTCTCCTATCCATACATTATTGGATATCTTTATTTTTTTACAGACTAATTCACGATAATTGATCACAGTTTCTGGACGATTTTGAAATTCATAGTTATATGATCCATGGGTATGATCAGATATGTAAACATCACTAGCAATTAAAACATTGTCTCCTATGATTATATTGTCCGCACATCCTAAGTGTAATCTCGAATTAGCTCTAAAATTTTTCCCAATCTTAATTTTTGCCTTATCATTCAAAATATCAATTACTAAGCCAGGTCCACTTCTAAATCCTGTATCAATTTCTAATGTACCTAAACTTCTTAAATAAAATGGATATCTGACTAAAGTTCCAATTTTAAAAAATAATGCTGAAATTAATAAATCCCTAATTAATCTTAAAATGCCTAAAAATCCAAGATATTTTACCTTATCAATATATTTTTTCATATGAATTAAATAATTTATTTAAAATACTTTTAATACTTTGCACGATACTATATAGATAATTATCATTACAATTTATTTATTAAAATCGTTTTATGAAACCAGATATTAAATTAATTTCAAAATTTTTCCAAACATAATAATACATCACAATTGCTGCTATCGCGTAGGATAAGAATGTGCATAAAATTACTTCATTGATATGAATATTTTTATTATAAATATAGTAAGGCATACACAATGTTAGTCCAATGGTATAAGCTAAAGCGATCAAGCTATCTTTTTTATTTAAATGCAATACGTTGGATAAATTAGTTACAAATAAATGGACGAGTGGTATTAATAGCATAAGAAAATAACTATGAATATTGTCATAAAATTCTTTTTTACTGAAATAATTTAAATATATCAAAATTGCTATCACTGACATGATCGTCAAAAACGTCCAATAAAAGATGCCGCGTACAAAATTATTTTCAACATTAATTTTGAAATCCATAATTTTATTTGTTTGAACTGAATTTAGTATATTTCGATAATCAATTGCAAGAGTTGCACTCCAAATAAGAATGGGGATAGATAATACAAATCCAGAATATAAAGTATACAAACCAAGATCAGCTGCATCACCTTTTAATTTTAAAATTAATCTTCCAGATACTTCAATAAAAAGCAAAGATAATCCATTAAAAAATATCAAAGCTTGATTGAATGTAAAATTAAGATTCCTATTAAGTAAGTCTTTTTCAAAAATTATATATTTTCTCAAACTGTACAGGATTACTATACCTCCGTTAATCAATCCAATTACCCATGCATTTAATATTACTTCTATAGTTAAACTTTCGGTATTAAACTGATAATAAAAAATAATAGGCCACACCCAACCAGCATTTTTAATAAAATCAACTAAACTTGAAGTAAGAGGCATTTGCAAAGAATATAATACCTTTCTGTACTCGGTGCAAAAGGCCTCTAAAAGAATTAAGCAAAACACAATACCAAAATTTCCATTATTTACATAATTACCAATAATCCAAATAATAGGTATTGAAAACAAACTCATTGAAAATATCAGCACAGCCATCCTACATATTATTTTTGATGTGATGTATGTGTTATCAACGGTAATATTCCGACTTGATTGAGCGCCTAACTCAAGCCCCACCATATATGCCATCAAAAATACTGCTGCAGAATAGGCACCATAAATTCCTAGCTCTGGAATTGTCATTTTATTAGCTAAAAATAAAACGAAAAATAACCTCGAACAGAGAGTTAGTACCTTGATTAAAACCAATAAATTTCTCATTAATTTATTTCAAATTTAGTTTTTTTTTTAAAATAACTTTTTTATTTTCCATAAAAGTTTTGAAACCAAATAAAAAATAAAGGCAATAGGCTTAGGGAAATTTTGTACAGGTAAAAGCATCAACCAATATGCTAGTTCAGATTTATGATTTTCTAAAATGTTCGAATTATTTTCTTTTACAAATTTTTCTTTTTTTCCATAGCGACTCTTCCATATTATTCCCGGTAATAAACACCACATTAAAGTTTTTATGATTGAATTATGTATTGCTGAATTTTTTTCACAAATAATTTTTACAATTTCTACAAAATTTTTGCCAAAAACAGTTACTAATTTATAACCTCCAGTATTGCCTGAGGTCGCAAGAATACACTTCTGATTGATAAAGCAAAATCGCATTCCATGCATTAGAAGCGGCAATACCCAACCTAATTGCACAAGTTGAGTTCCAGAAAATCTGCGAACATTGATACCGGGATTGGTTACATGTAAACGCTCTAGATTAATCACCATGCAAGAAATAAATGTTGTCCATACATTTACTTTTCTTGCGAATTCTTCACGTGTAAGTACCTGCTCTTCTAGTTGTAAGACTGGTGTTCCCTCACTCGAACTAGTTATGCCAGTCAACCACTCGCTGTTCATATAAACGATGTCGTAATCGTCTTGTTCTAGCAAAGTAACGATGCGCCATATTAGGTTAGATTTTGGTAAGTCATCATCTCCAATGAACCAGAAGTATTTTGACTGAATATTGTCAACGCAGGTGCAAAAGTTTTCATCTGCACCTAGATTTTCTGTGTGTCGCAGAGTTAAGGTATTTGGATATGCATTTAAAAAGACATCGATCACATTAACGGTTTGGTCATTTGATGCATTGTCTGCAACAATGACCTTGACCTTGCTCTCAAGCCCACGCAGTTCTATGGCCAATGTCGTCAATAACAATGATAGACAGTTGGCCCTATTGTGGGTTGGGACAACTATTGTGAGAATAGGCTTCTGTGTCAATTTGAATCTAGTTCCCCATTACTAAGCTCAAAAATAAGACTTGATAGTTCGACTGAAGCCATCTTGCAGTCCAACAGTTGGAGACCATCCCAATCCTTTGATCTTGTCTATGTTTGGGCAAGAACGAGAAATGGGACTTTTGAGATAAGTTTCGCTCCCAGCTGCAACTTCAAAACGCGTAGAAAGTCCTCTCTCTGGGAAAAGGCTAGAAATTAGGCTTGCAAGATTACGAATTGATATTTCTGCGTCGGGATTTGCAAGGTTGTAAGCTTCAGCTTTAGCTCCTTTCAGCAATACCAACATAATGCCAATTGTGGCATCAGCAACATAACAAAACGGCCTCAAGGCTAAGCCGTCACTCTTTACGACAATATCTCTTTTCGCCACTGCATCTGCAACAAAATCGGCAAAAACTCTTCCATCATCCATCGCCATTCCAGGCCCATACGTATGAAAAGGGCGAACAACGCTTGTATGCAAATTGTGTTGCTTTGACCAAGCTACACACATGGTCTCGCCAATACGCTTACTTTCCGCATAGCATGAACGTAAGCTCATCGGATCAAGGTAACCAAAATCCTTCTCCGCAATTAATTGACCCGGATCAATCGGTATTCCGTAAACTTCACCACTGCTGAAAAACAAAAACTTTTCAGCTTGGCATTTTACGGCATGGTCCAGCATATACATCGTTCCGACTGAGTTTGCTAACAGAGTTCCTATTGGATCGGTACCATAGTATTTTGGACTGGCTTGGCTAGCACAATGAATAATGAACTGAGCCTGAGGAAAATTAGTCGGCAGTGGTTGCGATATATCATGCAGCACAATTGATAAGTTATCGTCGTCCAAATATGAAGACAGCCTTGCTGCGACACTGCGATAACTTCTTGCGACACAAATTACCTTAATATTCAATTTATTTAAACGACCGACTTCTAGCAAAGATTTAATCAGATAGGCCGCTAAAAATCCGCCACCCCCAGTCACCAGTAAAGTTTTGTTACCCAGGTCCTCCCAACTTAGCTTTGCTGAAGCTATGCGATATAAATCCTCTAGGATTATTGGGTTGATTTCTGAATTTAGTTTTCTAGATTCAATCATAAGATAAAGCAAAAATTAGCTATTTCTGAAACTCTAGATATCTACTCTAATAAGGCACTAGAAATACTATATTTGCAGCTACTAAATTGTTGGCACAATCATGTTTTTTTGATATTCGTCACGATCTAAAAATGGAGCCATATCCTCCAATGGTCTTGAGCTCATTGAACCATCTACGTTAACACGTGATGACACAGTGGGAATTATTGGTTGTTCTGGTGGTGTGATTATTTCAAGAATATAAGGCCCTTCATGTGTAAGAGCAACAATAATCGCTTCGTCCAATTTTGCCAAATCTTTTACGCGCGCAGCAACAATGCCATAAGCATTTGCAATTTTTATTGTATCGGGAATGCTTACTCCAGATCGAGCACCTTCACCTATATAGCGTTCTTTAAAATAATTTTTTTGTGATGCTCGTATAGATAAATACCCGTCATTATTCCATATGAATAATTTAATAGGTAACTGATAATGTAAATATGTTTGTAGCTCTTGAATATTTTGCTGTAGAGAGCCATCTCCTGTAATTGCCAAAACTCGCTTCCCACCCAGCGCTACTGATACACCTATTGCTGCTGGAACGGTATATCCCATTGTTGCCATTGCACTTGAAGGGATATAGCGTTGGTTATCATGCAACAATTTAATGCCTTGCGAAACGGCATAAATTGCTGAGCCAGCGTCACCGATAAAAACATCACCTGGACCTGCAAGGTGAGACAGTCGATCCATAAAAGAATAAACGTTAATAGCATCAACTGTGTTTTTATACTCCGGCAGACAAACAGGATAATTCTTTTTCCACCCCACACACCTATCTAACCAGTCTCGTCGCATTTTAAATTGTGACAGATTCAATGTTTTTAGTAATTTTTCAATTGCAGCAAATGCATCCGACTGAATCATTCTGTCAATTTTTATAGTTTTCTTCTGATGAGACGTAAGGTCAATATCTATCACTACAGTTTTGGCTGATCGTGCAAATTGCTCATATTCATATCCTACGACTGAGATATGTAGACTTGTGCCGATTGCCAAAATCAGATCGGAATTTTGCATGGCGAAATTAGCAGCACGGTCTCCCTTAACACCAGTTTTCCCAATGTACACATCGAGGTCGTGTCGTAAATTATCAATGCCAAGATAAGGCGTAACTACAGGGATATTGAAATCTATTGCTAAGCACTTAAGTAACTCTCGTGCTCCAGCTAACCGAACACCACGCCCTGCAATGATGACTGGACGTTCAGAGTTAACAAGCAAATTTTCTAAGTATTCGATGTCTTCTTGACTAGCAATAGGCTTTTTTTCTGTCGAGTTGAATGATGGAAGCTTTACTGGGTCAATTAGGGCAGACTGAACATCCATTGGAATATCTATCCAAACGGGTCCTGGTCTTCCACTTTTAGCAATGCTGACCGCTTTTTCTAATTCATACCGAACCATTTCAGGTTTATTTAAATGCACGGAATATTTGCATAGACTGCTCACTACTGGAATTATGTCTAATTCCTGCACTCCGAATTGCCGTAAACCTGGAACTCCTTCCGAATGGGTACAAGTCGCTCTTTTAACGTTGCCTGATATAAAAAGACAGGGTACTGAGTCTTGCCAAGCCCCCCCTAAACCAGTTAATGCATTTAAAGCTGCGGGGCCAGTTGAGAAATACCCTACAGCAAAGTTCTCGTTTGTCCGAGCATATGCCTCTAGTGCCATGGAGGCGGACTGTTCGTGATGAACGCAAATTGCTCGCAACTTCGGATTGCATGCAACACCATCTGTTAGATGCATACTACCTGCGCCAGAGAGCATGAAAATATCTTTAAGCCCTAGTTCATCACTGATGAATTTGGCAATGAAATCTGATACACGAGTCATTTTGGCTCCTTGAGGTGAATGATGTCTCGCACTTGGGGCTCTAAAAGCTTAACCATATAAATAAACATGAAAATGATTTTCAACTGGATATTCACTGAATTCTTTGTAATTTCTCGCATTAGATAATTTTTCAAAAATTGACGGCAAGATAACTTTCAATCTTTTGAGCTGCAAACTCAAGCATCTCACGGGTGAGTGCTGGTTGCACGCCAATCCAAAAAGTGTTGTTCATGACGTTGTTGGTATTGGTTAAATCACCACTAATACGGTATGTGGCTCCAATCATGTAGGGTTGGCAGGTAAGGTTGCCTGCAAACAATAGGCGGGTGCCAACTTTGTTTTGGTCTAGATACGTCAACAAGTCAACCCGGGTGACTGGGCAGTTGTCTTTAAGCGTGATGGGAAAACCAAACCAAGAAGGGTCTGAGTGCTCAGTGGGTTCGGGCAAATATACAAACTCTTTGCAGTCTTTTAGGCGCGCTTTTAGGAAAGCATAGTTATCTTTGCGAGCCTGAATGAAGTCCCGAGCTTTTTCTAACTGGGCCAAGCCGCAGGCGGCTTGCATGTCGGTAATTTTCAGGTTGTAGCCAAGATGGCTGTAGGTGTACTTATGATCATAGCCTTCGGGCAACTTGCCAAGCTTTTGGCAAAAGCGTTTACCACAGGTGTTATCTTTGCCGGGGGCGCAGAAGCAGTCGCGGCCCCAGTCTCGAAAGCTCTCAGCAATCGTTTTTAGCTCATCATTGTTGGTGAAGACCGCGCCGCCCTCGCCCATGGTGATATGGTGAGCCGGGTAAAAGCTAAGCGTGCCAATATCGCCAAAGGTACCGACCATTTGGCCTCGGTAAGTAGAGCCTAGGGCGTCGCAGCAATCTTCAATTAACCACAAGTTGTACTTTTTGCACAAGTCGGTTACTGCGTCTAGATTGAAGGGATTACCTAGAGAGTGAGCCAACATGATTGCCTTGGTTTTGGGGCCAATGGCAGCTTCTATTTTTGAAGCATCAATGTTGTGCGTTAGGAAGTCCACGTCAACAAAAACCGGTACTGCGCCAAATTGAAGGATTGGGTTAACGGTGGTGGGGAATCCTGCTGCCACGCCTATGACTTCATCTCCCTTTTGAATTGCGCGTTTGCCCAGATTGGGTGAGGTTAAGGTGCTAAAGGCCACCAAGTTTGCCGAAGATCCAGAGTTGACGGTGATTAAATGCTTGATACCTATAAAGGCTGCAAGTTTTTTTTCAAACTCTGCATTAAAGCGGCCAGAAGTTAGCCATCCATCGAGTGAAGCTTCGACCATGTTTTTGAGTTCCTCAGCACCCAAAACTTTGCCTGACGGTGGAACTACAGTCAAGCCCGGCAGGAAGGGTTGAGGAGCTAATGCAATGGCGGCATATTCGTCTACCAGATTGGCAATTGCATCGCGAAGAACTTGTGCTCTGGCGTTTTCCATGGACATCTTCAGTACTAAAAATAGATTAATTAGAGAGTGCTTGGTACGCTTGTAGTTGGGACAGGGTTTGCTGCCGCATGTTGGTACCTGCCTTGTAATGTTTAGACCAGTCAATGATAAGAGCTAATGAATCTTTAAGACGCAAGGTGGGATGCCAATTCAGGCGGCTTCTTGCCTTTGAAATATCAAGCTTTAGGTAGTGGGCCTCGTGCGGATACTCTCCGGTATCGAGTTGCCACTGCGCATTGTTGCCCCACAGCCCAGCCATTTGTTCGACAATCCAGCCTACCGGTTTGGTATCTTCGTCAGTAGGGCCAAAATTCCAGCCTTCGTCGAAGCTGGGACCGTGTTCAAACAGTTGCTCGGCCAGGGTTAGGTAGCCACGCAGTGGCTCCATGACGTGTTGCCAGGGCCGAATGGCATTCGGGTTGCGGATATTGACCTTGCGCCCTTGCTCAAAGGCAGCCAAGATATCAGGTATCAAGCGGTTTTGCGTCCAATCGCCACCACCAATAACATTGCCGGCACGGACGGTAGCGGTGGCGACGCCGTGTTGGGCGTATTTATTGCTGTTAAAGAACGAGGATCGGTAGGCCGCGCTCACCAGTTCAGCACAAGCTTTACTGTTGCTATAGGGATCAAAACCGCCCATAGGGTCGAATTCACGATAACTCCAAATCGATTCTCGGTTTTCATAGCATTTGTCGGTTGTGACAATGATCACAGCTTTGACACTGGCCGTTTTGCGCACTGCCTCCAACAGATGAACCGTTCCCATGACGTTGGTGGAATAGGTCTCGACCGGATTTTGGTATGAATAGAGCACTTGCGGTTGAGCCGCCATGTGGATAACGATTTCTGGGGTGTGCTCTGCACAAACTGCTAGCAACTTTGGAAAATCACGCACATCACCCAACACGCTGGTCATACCTCGGGCAACGTCTGCTACATCGAACAGGCTCGGATTCGTGGGCGGTAACAAGGCGTAGCCAGTTACATTTGCGCCCAGAGATTGCAACCAAAGCGATAGCCAGCTGCCTTTAAAACCGGTGTGCCCGGTAAGCAAGACGCGCTTTCCTTGCCAAAAGCCGGGGTTCATTTCCAGACTTTCCATGGCGCTTTGCCAGATTGCCAAAGTTCTTCAAGCAAAATCTTGTCGCGCAGCGTATCCATCGAATGCCAGAAACCATGATGCTGGTAGGCGGCCAGACTACCCTCCTTCGCGAGGTATTCCAAGGGTTCGCGCTCCCAAGTGGTGTTGTCGTCAACGATGTAGTCAAGCACAGCAGGGGAAAGCACGAAGAATCCACCGTTTATCATAGCGCCATCACCTTTGGGTTTTTCCATGAAGCTATTGACCAGGCTTCCTTTCAAATTCAACGCGCCAAAGCGGGCTGGGGGAATGGTGGCAGTCAGGGTGGCTTTGACGTTTTGCGCCTTGTGAAAGGCAAGCAGCTCGGTGATATTGACGTCGCTCACGCCATCTCCGTAGGTAAGGCAAAAAGCTTCATCGTCCTTGACGTAGTCAGCGATGCGCTTGACTCGCCCACCTGTCATGGTGTTATCGCCAGTGTCCACAAGAGTCACACGCCAAGGCTCGGCGTTGCGTTGGTGAACCTCCATGCTATTTGCACTCATGTCAAATGTTACGTCGGACATGTGCAGGAAGTAATTCGCGAAGTATTCCTTGATGACATAGCCTTTGTACCCGCAGCAAATGACAAAATCATTAATGCCGAAGTGGGAGTAGGACTTGAGGATATGCCAAAGAATCGGCTTTCCGCCAATTTCAATCATCGGCTTTGGACGAATTGAGGTTTCTTCTGAAATTCGAGTGCCTAGGCCCCCAGCTAAGATCACAGCCTTCATAGTCGTCTTTCCATACTTAATTTAATGGTTGCTGAGTCTTAAAACGTCTATATACCTTCGAGAATTTGGAGCTATTTACTGTCTCCAAATCGCTCTCTGCCACGCCCCTTTAAGGGCAAACAGTTTCAGTCTTGTTTCTTCGTCTTGGGCTGCATTTTTCAAGGCAGCTCTTACAAAAACAAACAAGAGTAACGCAAAGCCAGAAGCAACGGCGGCAATCATGGCAATCATGGTCTGCTTGGGTTTGGCTTTTTTCTCTGGCGGCTCTGCAAGGTCTAGCACTTGAATCACTGCGCTTTCACGGCTCTCGTCCACCTTGGCCAATTCAAACTGCTTGGTAAAGAGCTCAAACATGGTTTCTTGGTATTTAAATTCTCTGTACCTTGCCACGTAGTCGCTGGCGCCTTGTGAAGCTGGCTCTTCTTTTTCTGCTTTGGAAAGCTGAGACTTTAGTGAGGCCAACTCGCTTAACGCTTGCTTGAAGTCTGGCGAATTTTCGGTCAAGTAGTTGCGCATACTGCCAAGCTTCACCTCTTGTACTGATATACTGGCTTTTAGCCTTGCCACGACTTCAACTGCTGAAGCTGGACTTGACTTCAAAACTGAACTGTTGATACCTGAGGACTTCAATGCCAAATCAGCTTTGGTAAAATTATCTTTGGTTATTTGCAATTGATTTTCAAAAAACAAACGCCGCTGCTGCGCCTCCGTCACCGCCAATCGGGAAAGCAAGTTGCGCAACTCGTCAACATGCGCATTGGCCAAGTCTGCAGCAAATTTAGGATCTTTGTCGTCCACTTCCACACTAATTAGCCCATCTTTTCCAGAAGCAATTCTGACACTGCCCGTCAACGCCAAACGGGCTTCGATCTTAATTTTGGCTTCGTATTTTTTCATCAGCTCAAAACGCTCAATGAGTGCATCTTGAACACTCACACTTTTCATAAAGGCGATGTACTGGTCTGCAGGGCTTTTAAGGCCAGTGGCCGCTCCCGCCAAGCCCCCCAGAGCGCCAATTGATGCAAGCATGCTGGCAGCAGAACTTTGTTGTTGCTGCGGTGGCAAGAATTGGGTTTTAGCCGTAAATGTTGGCGCAATTGTGAAGCTGATACCCAAGGCAGCCAAGCCGCACACCAAGGGCCCCAGCACCAACAGCCGCAAGTTATCAACAACCACCTGCAGCAAATCGAGCAAACTGATTTCGTCATCATCTTGCTCAGCTGTATGCGGCACGTTCGGAATAGCAGTCTCACTCATGGTCTTACGCCTTACTGTCTTAGCGTTTTAATGGCCGCAGCGCCCAAGCCCAGCTGATACAAAATTTGCGTGATGTCCTTGGTGTTTCTAAACACGGCAGACCATGCGCTTTCGCGGTCTTGCTTTTCTGGCAGCACAATGGTGTCGCCTGGAAGAACTTCTGCGCTGAGCACCTCGTTGCGCCAAAAGCTTTGAGGCGTCATCGCAGAGCCGTCGGCCCTGACCAATATCACACCGCCTTTGTCGGCGCCCGAACTCATTCCCGCCAATTCAAGGTAGTTAGAAACACTCAAGCCTGGTTTGAACAAGAAGGCAGACTCTGTGTTCACTGAACCGAACACATACACAAAATCTGGCCTTGAAGGAATGTAAAACTTGTCTGCGTTTTGCAATCTAAGGCGGGGCAATTCGTTCAAAGAAATGCGAAGAGATGCAGGCAGAGACAATGAAATTCGGCCTTCTGCTTTCAAACTTTTCAAACGCTCGATAGATTGTTTCTGCGCCATTGTGGCCGCAGCCAATTTGGCTTGAATAACAGAAATGTCGGCTGCGGCACCACTGCTTTGGGTTACTTGTGACAAAGAAGATGCAGTTTCGGACTCTAAACGCCGCAGTAATTTTTCTAAATTATCTGTTTGTTGTTTGCGCACTTCTTCTCTTAAGAAGACAGCGCCAAAGAGGTAGGCGTTTTGCGTCGGGCCGCCCGCTTTTAAAATCAACTCAGATAAAGTTTCATGGGAGGCCACCTGGTAGATGCCTGGGAGCTGCACCTCGCCTTCCAAGCGAACAATCACTCTGCGCTTGGAAATTGGAATGCGCACATCGTCTGCCGAAAACACCGTGACGATATCGCCCGCTTGAAGCTCGATATTTTCTTTGTCTTGAGGGTTGGCCAAGACTTTACCAAGGTTAAAGACAATGATGTTAGAGCTTAAGTCTTTGCGGTTAAAGCGCTCTATGGTGGCATGATCTAGATTGACTTCTTCAATGGACTCGCCCACTTGGTCAGCGAGCAATAATGAAAGAGGCTCTAGGGGTTTGGGTTGCTGAGAAAACAGCCCCCAATCAAACGCCTCACTGGATCTTTCTCTCAAGGTGCGCGCCCTTTTGTTGGCATCAAACAAAGACTCGTTTTGTTTGCGCACTGAGCTTGGCGTTATCAGAGCCTCTTTGTCTGGAATTAAATCACTCACACGCATGCCAGGCTTCCAGGGCATGCGAGAAGCTTGCGCCACTTGGCCGCGCAGCGACACGGCATTGGCCATGTCTGGCGTGATGGGGTAAAAAGTGAGCAGATCACCATTTTGCAAAGCAGTTTGCAGGCCTTGCTCGCCTGTTGTTTGCAAGCTGATATTTTGAATGCTTCTAGGCTGGGGCAAGTTGGGGCTGATGCGCTCAAGGCTAACCTTGCGGGGGTCGGTGGTAATTGGCAAGCCACCCGCCACGGCCAACAACTGGTCTAACTTTTCTCCCGCAGACTTTATCTCGTACACCGCTTGCGAGTTAACCGCACCCTGCAAAGCAACATAGCCTGCTGCAGGCGGAATGAAGATCACATCGCCATCAATCAGACGGACATCTCCCGAGGCATTGCCTTGAGACAAGAACCCATACAAGTCAAACTCTGTCACAACTTGGCCCGAACGTTTGAGTTGCACGCGGCGAACTGAACCGTTTGCGTTGGGGCCCCCGCTGGCAAACAAGCCAGAAGTTAAGGTAGACATGCTGCTGATGGTGTAGCTGCCAGGCCTTCTGGCTTGCCCCACCACATACACCGTAATGGCGCGCAACTGCCCCAGTGTCACATTCACTTCAAAGCCCTTGAAGTTCTTAGCCAAGGCTTGCTTGATCACAGCTTCGCTTTGCGACACCTTCACGCCGGCCATGGACACAGCGCCCACTTTGGGAATGATCGCTTGACCATTTCGATCGATGGTCACGCGCACATCCACATCTATAGAGCCCCATGCGCGAATCAGAAGTTGATCTCCCGCGCCCAAGACGTACTCAGGGCTAACGGCAGTGCCTTCTGCAGGCGCAAAGGCGTTGGTGGTCTGCATGGCACCCACCGCCTGGGCTTGTGAGGCGTTGATGTTTTCAAAGAACTGGTAACCAAAAATAGCCAAGCGCTGGCCTGTGGTTTGCAAGACATATTGCTGAAAGTCATTGGGCTTGAGGGGCTCAAGTGCAATAGCGCGGCTTGTTAACTTGGCAGCTTCCGTGCTGGGCTCTGAAGACCTGATATTGGGGGTAGGAAGTCCTAAGCCACCTTGGCTTGTGCCAAGAGCTGGCACAAGTAAATTTGTCGGTGCATTGGGTTCACCGCCCATGGTATTTGAAGGCGATTTAATTGGCAACTGCTGCGCTAAAGTGCCCATTGGCCCTAACAAAACCAATGCAGTTGTAGCAGCCAAAACCAGTTGACATGCCGTAAATCGATCAAACTTCATTGTCTTAATCTTTCTTAACCCATTTGTCGTAGGCGTAGCGCAATCTCTCAAGGTGCCCAAACACATAAGCTGGGCCGTTCCTGTCGTAGTCCATGATGACTGAGCCCAATTGGCCCGCTACTGGGGAGTCTACCAAGGCCTTGATGTAGAAGGGCACTCCAAATGGATCGACGATGTAATTATCACTTCTACCCACGGGGGTTAAAAGGCTTAGCCCCATGCGGGGTGAACCCTTAATCTGGAAACTTTCTGCAGTCATGGCACGCCTTGGGGTCAGCGGAAAAGACACTTCTAGGCCTGCAAAAGTGGCGCTCCTCTTGCCAGGCCAATATTGTTCAGGGGGCAAAGAACGCTTCACAAAAAGACTCATTTTGACATCACCCATCCAGTGGCCAGAGACGATTGACAGCCCCTTGTCGCCATACCAGTACTTGCCTGCAACCATCTCTAAGGTCCAGTCTCGCAAGGGCGGGGCATACCTTGCATAAACCGTGGTGGGCCGACCCACAGCTTGAATACGGTCGTTTTCGGCCAGCCAATAGCCTTGGTTAAGACCTAAGGCTAACTGGCCATTCAGCGAGTCCCATCGAAGTTCTGCGTGGCCACCCTTGTAAAAACCTGTGCCCAATTGACCCACATTGATTCGGCCAGAAAACCCATCTTGTAGCTTTTGAACGTGCGTGAGCATGATGCTATTCAGACTCTCTCGAATTCGCGTGAAATTAAACATCTCTCCTGGGTTAAATCCCTTGGTGCTGTGGAGGTGATAAATCTTGGAGACTTCCAATGAGCCCCCTTCCCAAAGCAACATGGAGGGTTGCACATTGACACCAAAGGAGTAGTCCAACAAAGAAAACTCTGTGGCTGCGTAATAATTTTGGACAGTGTTGAGCTTGATTCGGGGCTTGTAGCGAAAGTCTTGCAGGTTTTCAACTGCCCATGGAATATTTGTAGTCCATTGGTTCAAGTTTCTAAACACTGGCTGAACAACATCGACAGCCATGCATTTGTGACCCTTGTCAAGCCAATCTTTAAGGCAACGAATATCGCCCGTAAATCCAATGGCAGGCGTACCCCAGCGAGCATGCACATAGCGGTACTGGTTGATTTGCTCGGGCACGTTTTGAGCTAAATGACCTAAGGCAACGCCAGCGCCGTCCAGCAAGCTGTGCTCATAGACCATGTCTGAGGCTTTGACGATTAGCATGTCGCCAACAACACCAACCGAGACCCCCTCTAGGCCACTTTGGATGAGCATTTGCGCCAGTTCTTGCGCATACTTGCCCAAGCTTATCTGGTCTCGTGTGGGGCTGGAATGCTCTGGCTCAGCTTGAACTTCGGCTAGAACTTCTGCTTTGACGTCTGCTTTTACGTCTGCTTTTACTTCTGTATAAGCAGCAGTTTGTGTATTGGCTACAACCTTGTTATTAGTTTGCGCGATTTGTCGAACAGCTCCAACGGAGCTTGATGGCGGTGTCTTTATTTGAGTCCAGTCCAACGGAAGCCTGATGCCAACATCCAACCAAGGCGTGCCACCCACGAGGTTGGGCCCTCTTACTTGAGAGTTGAGCTTGGCGTAAATGGTGGTGCCACCAGGTGCACCCCACGAAGGAAGAAGGGTGTCATTCTTTGCGACCAAGGCCAGCCATGAGCGGGCTGATGTGGACTCTGCTTGCAAATCAAGCCAAGGCTTGATTTGCAATGAACCATTGATGAACGCGCTTTGCAACGGATTGTGTAGGATATTTGTTTGGCCTGCCTTTGAGTAGCCAGCAGATGCGCTCCAAGCACTTCCCCCATAAGAAGCAACGCCGTAGTAAGTACGAAAGAGTGTGGCCGCGCCGCCAACATCTGTTGCGCCTAAAGAAACTTTAAGGGGGCTGGCTGCATAGCCAAAAATGGGGTTAAGTTGTAGCTTGGCAGAAGCAGACAAGTCTCTGTGACCCCCGTCACCCGTGTACAAATTGACACTGGTGGTATTGGCTGCAA
>Ga0214919_10002746_pt1 | contig 27284 bp, 24 predicted proteins | sample LL1503_MetaG_FD_177994 | JGI IMG/M metagenome (GOLD analysis project Ga0214919, IMG submission 177994) | Freshwater microbial communities from Lake Lanier, Atlanta, Georgia, United States - LL-1503 | ecosystem: Environmental > Aquatic > Freshwater > Lake | place: USA: Georgia | collected...
TGAAACCTACGGTTGTCAGATGAATGTTCACGACTCCGAACGCATTGCCGGATTATTAGATGAGGCTGGATATGTTCCGGTCAGAGATGGCGAACAAGCTGACATTGTTGTTTTCAATACATGCGCAGTAAGAGAAAACGCCGATAACAAGCTCTATGGGAATTTAAGTTTCCTTGCACCAATTAAAAAATTAAATCCCGGTATGCAAATTGCAGTCGGCGGATGTTTGGCGCAAAAAGATCAATCAATAATATTAAAGAAGGCACCATATGTTGATGTCGTCTTTGGAACCCATAACGTGGGTTCATTACCTGCTTTGCTTGAACGCGCACGAATAGAGGAAGAAGCTCAAATTGAAATTAAAGAAGCCTTAGAACACTTTCCTTCAGCACTGCCAGCCCGCCGTTTGTCTGCTTTTTCTGCATGGGTTTCAATCTCAGTTGGCTGTAATAACACTTGTACTTTTTGCATAGTTCCAACGTTACGTGGCATAGAAAAAGATCGAACAGAAGAAGACATTTTACGAGAGATCCGAGCGCTCGTGCATCAAGGTGTTATTGAAATTACTTTACTCGGTCAAAATGTTAATGCGTACGGTGTGGATTTTGGCGACAGGCAAGCATTTGCAAAGTTACTCAGAAAATGCGGAAACATCGAAGGTCTCGAGCGTGTTCGATTTATGTCTCCACATCCGCGTGATTTCACAGATGATGTCATTGAGGCCATGGCTGAAACCAAGAATGTAATGCCACATTTACATATGCCATTGCAATCGGGTTCGGATCGAATCTTGCAGAGTATGCGCCGTTCATATCGAAGTGATCGATATTTAAAGATTCTAGAAAATGTTCGAGGTGCCATTCCGCATGCATCCATAACCACAGACATCATTGTTGGATTTCCAGGAGAAACAGAAGAAGATTTTCAAGCAACATTGGATTTATGTACTCAAGCGCAATTTGCTGCAGCTTACACATACCAATATTCAATTCGTCCAGGAACACCGGCAGCAACGATGCCTGATCAGATTGCCGCAGATGTAGTCGGTGCGCGTTACACGCGATTACATGAGCATCAACAAAAAATTTCATTAGGAGTTAACAAGAGTGCTTTTGGTAAAGAGATGCGAGTTCTTGTAGGTGAATATGAAGGCCGACGCGATGCTCGAGAGTCGCGGCTCACAGGAAAAAGTGAGGATTTTCGTCTAGTGCACTTTGCGGATTCAAGTAATGCTCGCGCGGGTGATTTTGTTGATGTTCAAATAACTGATGCATCTGCGCATTATTTAATTGGCGAAGAATTGCGCACTATCCCAACTCGAGGGGGAGATGCTCACGAATTGCGCACCCACGAAAAAACAACATCCGGAGTCTCCCTCGGAATCCCAACTGTACGAGCATGAAGTTAGTTGTTATCGCTGGTGCAACTGCCACTGGTAAAAGCGCACTAAGCGTTGCCTTAGCAGAATCCATTGACGCTGAAGTAGTAAATGCAGATTCAATGCAGGTGTATCGGGGAATGGATATAGGAACAGCGAAAATTAGAATCGAAGAACGCAATGGTATTCGCCACCATATGCTTGATGTTTTAGATGTGAATGAAGATTCAACTGTTGCTTGGTTTCAAAGCAAAGCTCGACAGGTGATTGATGAAATCCACTCACGTGGAAAAAATGTTGTTATGGTTGGTGGAACCGGTCTTTATATAAAAGCTGTCATCGATGAGCTCAATTTCCCTGACACAGATCCGATGGTTCGACATACATTAAATAAAGAAGCAGAAGAATTAGGTATTGATGCAATGTTTGCTCGTTTAGAAAAACTCGATCCTGCTGCAGCGATTGCTATTGACCGGGCCAATCTTCGCAGGATTATTCGAGCACTCGAAGTTATAGAGATTACCGGTAAACCATTTACTGCTAATTTGCCGAGAGAAGAGAGCATTCGATATCCCTATGCACGTCAATTTGGATTAGTAATGAATCGTGAAGATCTTTCGGAAAGAATCGATGCACGTGTAAACTCGATGTTTGAACAAGGATTAGTCGCAGAAGTGCAAAAATTAATTGAACAGGGTTTGACTCAAGGAAGGACTGCTCAGAGAGCTCTGGGGTATGCGCAGGTGATTTCTCACCTGAAGGGCGAAGTTTCACTCGATGCAGCTATTGAAGAAACCAAGAGATCCACACGTCAATATGCCAGACGTCAGGAAACCTGGTTCTCGCGCGATCCTCGCATTACGTGGCTTTCTACTCGTCAGCCGCGTTTGGAAAGTATTTTGGAATCCCTCTGAAGAACAAGTGCTACTAAACTAACTCATATATGAATACATCACTGTCGGTTCCTGCTACGTATGGACACGGTACCCACAATGATTTTGTAATTATTTTTGATCCAGATGATCAACGATCTATAACGACTTCACAGACGCAAGCAATCTGCAACAGAGATTCTGGTATCGGGGCTGATGGGCTTATTCGTATTCTCAAACGAGACGGCAAATGGTTCATGGATTACAGAAATTCGGATGGTTCATTGGCCGAGATGTGTGGCAATGGAATCCGAGTAATGGCTCGCTACTTAGTTGCCAATGGTCATCAGGGTGAAGGAATTTTTGCGATCAACACTCGTGATGGGTTAAAACATTTACGAGTACCTGCAGAAGGAGATATCTCCGTAAATATGGGCAAAGTTCAAGATGAATCTGAAGAAGTCACAGCCTCACACAACGGCCACATATGGAATGGTTACAACATAAATGTAGGAAATCCACACGCCGTGGTCTTTGTCGATACCTTGGATAAAGTTGGCGCCCTCGATGAAGCGCCAGTCGTTCGTCCTAAAGAAAGCTATCCCGAAGGTGTAAATGTCGAGTTCGTTGAGTTTATAAATGAGACCGAGTTAAAGATGCGCGTTTTCGAACGTGGAAGTGGTGAAACACAATCGTGCGGAACCGGAACATGCGCCGTGGCATTAGCTGCAACTATTAAGTCAAAGAAGAATCTGCCGGCACATTGGGTAATTTATCCACCAGGTGGTCGTCTTGAAGTTGAAATAGACGGACACTCAAATGCAACGTTGATTGGACCAGCCGAATTAGTCAAAGAAGTAGATTTGGCAAAATTTTTTAATGAGTGAAGAGGGTCGAATTGAGGACCGAAGTGAAGATTCATTTGAAGCGCTGTTGCGCGAAAGCGCCCGCATTACGGCAGATTACGATGCAGATCAGGATGATTTAGAGGCTTCGTCACAATCTGAACTCTCGGATAGAGCCGCTCTTCGACGAGTTAAAGGTTTTTCAACTCAATTACAAGATATTTCAGATGCCGAATATCGCGAACTCCAATTAGAACGAGTTATTTTAATTGGAGTGTGGACTGAAGGCACGGCTGAGATGGCTGAAAATTCACTGGATGAATTGAAAGCTTTAGCGCAGACTGCCGGTTCTGAAGTTTTAGATGGTTTTATTCAGCGTCGCGATAAACCAGATCCTGCAACATATATTGGTTCCGGAAAAGTTCAGGAGTTACGCAATGTAGTTGCATCAAGCGGTGCGGATACTGTTATTTGCGATGGCGAACTCTCTCCGTCGCAATTACAACAACTTGAAGGAAAGCTTAAAGTTAAAGTTGTTGATCGGACAGCTTTGATTCTTGATATTTTTGCTCAACACGCAAAAAGCAAAGAAGGTAAGGCGCAAGTTGAATTAGCTCAGATTTCATATTTGCTTCCACGTTTACGCGGTTGGGGTGAATCACTTTCGCGTCAAGTTGGTGGACGAGCGGCAGGTGGCGCCGGTATCGGCGGACGTGGACCCGGCGAAACTAAAATCGAAACTGATCGTCGCCGAATCCGTGACAAGATGGCAAAACTTCGCCGAGAAATTTCAGAGATGAAGGTATCGCGAGATACAAAGCGCCAAGAACGCAGGCGAAATAACATCGCTTCCGTTGCAATCGCAGGGTACACAAATGCTGGAAAATCATCTCTATTAAATAAGCTAACCGGGGCTGGAGTTTTAGTTCAGAATGCACTCTTTGCAACTCTGGATCCAACAGTGCGCAAAACGCATACTTCTGATGGTCGCATCTATACATTAACTGACACTGTTGGATTCGTGAGACATCTTCCCCACCAATTGGTTGATGCGTTTAAATCAACGTTAGAAGAAGTCTCCGATGCTGACGTAATTGTTCATGTGGTTGACGGCTCACATGCTGATCCATTTGAGCAAATTCGCGCTGTACGAACAGTGTTTAATGAAATTGGAGCCCAAGAAGTTCCAGAAATTATCGCAATTAATAAGGCAGATGTTGCAGATCAAGATGTCTTAATGGATATTTTGCGCAAGGAACCAAATAGTTATGCAATTTCGGTAAAGACTGGTTTTGGTATTGATGCACTGATTCATGCAATTGAGAAAACTTTACCGAGACCAAAAATTGAAATTGATGTAGTTGTTCCATATAACCGCGGGGATCTCATAAGTGCGATTCATGAGCATGGTGAGATTTTGAGTGAAGAGTACGTAGCTGAAGGAACGGCAGTACATGCACTAGTTGACGGGGCTTTAGCCCGTCAGATTCAAGCAATGCAGGAATAAATTCCCTTCTCGGCGTGTTGTAACAGGCAGTAACCCCTGAAATAGGCGATTATGCGCCCGTTCAGTAAATAACCAACGAGTTCAGTGAAGGTAGGTGAGAGCAGTGGCAACGGATTACGACACCCCCAGAAAAACCGATGAAGAACTCCACGAAGAGTCGTTAGAAGAGTTAAAAGCAAAACGCGTTGATGCTCAATCTGGCCAGATTGATGTGGATGAAGCAGAAGCTGCTGAAAACCTAGAACTCCCTGGCGCAGATTTATCTGGAGAAGAACTTGCAGTTCGCGTTGTCCCGAAGCAAGTAGATGAGTTCACATGCTCACGTTGTTTCTTGGTTCACCACATCACGCAATTATCAAATGGTGAAGGCGCGAAGGCAATTTGTAAAGAGTGTGCTTAACGCAGCGCGGCTGCTAAATCGTTTGCTCGTTTTGAAGAAATTAACCAGTACGGTGTTGTATCACGTGAATCTTTTACTTCAACCAAAACGCCGCGCGGACTCCAAAATCTAATCGCTAAGTAAGCTGATGGATCTGCATCTCGCCCGCGTGTAATTCTCATCGCCTGAGTATCCAAGATCTTTATATCTCCAAGATACTTACGTTCAATGTGAGCGTTATTGATTCGCAATTCTTTCTCATCAATTTCGATAATCATTCGAGAACGAATTGCTATGTAGATGAGAACTCCTGTTAGAAAAATCTGACACCAGAAGGCAGGCGCATTTCCGATAGATGCCCAGAGTGAAATGCTGATTGAAGAAAACAAGAAGTAAATAAAGGCTAAAAGCCATGCAGGAGGAGCAATTACTTCGCGAAATCGCACAGGAGTCACGCTACCTCATTAAGTATTGACTCGCTAACGCAGTAAACTAAATGCATGAGTCGAGTTGCAAGTACTACGCCACCTGAAGGAGCAGTAATCCCGGAACGCCATCCTGAGGCACCAGCGACGGGTTCGAAGATTCCTTCTCATTTTGCACACTGTTTTGGTTGCGGCGAAAAACATCCAACTGGATTGCACCTTGTGGCACACGTTGGAAATGCAATGAACATTACCGCCGAATTTGTTGTTTCAGAGAATCATCAAGGTGCACCAGGCCTCGCGCATGGTGGATTACTCTCTCTTGCATTTGATGAGGCACTTGGAAAGCTAATGTGGCTTTTACGAGCTCCAGCAGTCACCGCGCGTTTAGAAACCGATTTTATGAAACCCGTGCCTATGGGTTCAAAACTTTACATTTCAGCTGAAATCACAGGCCAAGTTAATCGAAAAGTTTATTGTTCAGCTGTTGGGAGATTGAATTCGCCAGATGGAGAAATAGCAGTGCGCGCGGCTGCACTCTTTGTCATCGTTCCAATGAGTCATTTTTTGCAAAATGCTCCTGCAGAATATTTAGAAGCAATCGCTAAGACTCCAGAGGTGTTGGCATTCGTCGATCCGAACTTTAATATCAATCCATGAGCGTAAAAGTATTAGTTAAGCGGTTGGATCCAGGCGTCCCATTACCGAATTACGCAAAAGGTGGCGATGCTGGCGCAGACATAGTTTCTGCAATTGATATTACCTTGGCACCGGGAGAGCGAGCTCTAGTCCCAACTGGAATATCAATCGCGCTACCGGATGGTTTTGTGGCACTTGTTCATCCGAGATCTGGTTTAGCAATTAAACATGGAGTGACAATGGTCAACTCTCCTGGAACTGTTGATGCTGGTTACAGAGGCGAATTAAAATTAATTCTTATAAACCATGACCCAAATGAATCTGTCTCATTTAAACGTGGTGATCGGGTAGCACAGCTCGTAATTCAGCAAGTAGAACGAGCTAATTTCATCGAAGTTCAAGAGCTTCCTGGTTCCGGTCGCGGAACAGATGGATTTGGATCGACGGGACGAACATGAGTCAAGAACACGAAGATCGCGCGAAAGTCGTTAATGCGCTTGGGGGCAAAAAAGGATTAATAGATTCAGGTCTGCCGTCTATTCTTTTTTTGATTGTTTTCAATGTGGCTGATGATTTGCGTATTGCACTATATGCAGCAGTTGCCACATCGGCTCTTTTAACAATCATTCGCCTAGCAAAGAAAGACACCATTCAACATGTAATTTCAGGTTTTATAGGTGTTGCGTTTTGCGCATATTTAGCCAACCGCACCGGAAACGCAAATGATTTTTTCTTGCCAAAGTTTCTAACAAACCTTGTCTACGGAACCATTTATTTGATTGGCAATGTTGTTGGATGGCCAATTCTTGGTTTAGTGCTTGGACCAATTCTTGGTGAGAATCTTTTGTGGAGAAAACATCCAGAGCGCAAAAAAGCTTATATACGCGCAGGATGGTTGTGGGTTGCCATGTTTTATCTTCGATTGCTCGTGCAAGTTCCTATTTATTTAAGTGGGCCAGAAAATCTCAACTTACTCGGAAGTGTCAATCTTGCGATGGGCTACCCACTCTTTGCTGCTGCAGCCTGGGGATCCTGGTTAATAATTAAGAAAGTTCCCAGCGTCAAAGCTGAAGATTAGCTCTGAATAAAACACGCTTTAATTTGTGCTTCAGCTGCGGCAGATGCAACAAAAAGCAATTCATCGCCTGCAGCAAAAACATCATGAGCTGAACAAGCAATTACTTGACCATCTCGCACAATCGCAGCGAGTGATGCGTTATCTGGTAATTGAATTTCTTCAACAGTTTTACCGATGCATGAGGAAGTATCAGGAAGAGTGAGTTCAACCAAATTGGCTTGTCCCTTTCTAAAAGAAAAGAGGCGGACGACATCTCCAACACTGACTGCTTCTTCCACTAGAGCGGAAATAATTCTCGGAGTGGAAACAGCAACATCAACACCCCATGAGCTATCGAAGAGCCACTCATTTTTTGGATGATTAATTCGCGCGACTACACGTGGAATTCCGTATTCTGTTTTTCCAAGAAGGGATGCAACGAGATTAACCTTGTCATCTCCAGTTGCTGCAACCAAAACTTGGCAATTATTTAGTTTTGCATTATCTAGTGATGTAATTTCGCAAGCATCTGCCATGAGCCACTCAGCATCAGGGACGCTCTGCATCTTCATCGCTTTTGGATCCTTGTCGATAAGCAAAACTTGATGGCCGTTATCGAGGAGTTCGCGTGCAATCGCACGACCTACATTTCCTGCGCCCGCGATTGCAATTCTCATGAGGCACTCTCCGGAGCATGTGAAAAGGACTTTTCAACATTCGCTAAATCTTCATCACGGACCATCATGTGCAGAAGGTCGCCTTCTTGGAAAACTGTATGTTCATCTGGAATCAAACCCGCCCCGAGTCGAGTGATAAATGCCACGCGAGCACCCGTAATGTTTTCAATTCTTGAAACTGCAATGCCAAACCAACTAGCAACTGGATGGAATTCACAGAGTTGAATTGCACCGCTTGCATCACGCCATTCTGATTTTGATCCTTCAGGAACGATTCGGCGCAGAATTTGATCAGTAGTCCAAAGAACAGTGGCAACAGTTGGAATACCTAAGCGTTGGTAAATTTCTGCGCGACCTGGGTCATAAATGCGTGCAACTACATTTGCAACTTTGTAGGTTTCTCTCGCGACGCGTGCTGCCAAAATATTTGAGTTATCGCCATTGCTTACAGCTGCGAATGCTTCAGCCCGCTCGATTCCAGCTTCTAAGAGAGTATCTCTATCAAAACCCATACCAGTAACTGTGTGACCTTTGAAGTTCGGACCTAGTCGACGGAAGGATTCACGAGCTTGATCTATAACTGAAACTGAATGACCCGCAGATTCCAACTCAATAGCAAGGGAAGAGCCAACTCGACCGCAACCCATAATGACTACGTGCACGTAGTACAACTTACACCCTTACTCTTAGATACATGGAATCAAAGGCGCAAATAAGCCTGCAGGTGGGTCAGCGTCTCATGGTAGATATCGAAAAAATTGCCCACGGCGGACATTTTATTGCACGCCACGAAAGTGAAAGTGGGAAGAAGGCTGTGATTTTTGTTCGCCACGCTATCCCTGGCGAAAAAGTCGAAATTGAAATTACAAGTACAAGTACAAATTTCATTCGAGCCGATGTTATCAAGGTTATTTCTGCAAGCCCAGACCGCGTTCAAGCACCTTGCAAATTCTCACACCGAAACGGATGCGGTGGTTGCGATTTTCAACATATTTCAATAGAACGGCAGAGAAGTCTTAAGTCGGAAGTAATTAGAGAGCAATTTGAGAGAATCGCAAAAATGGATCTCTCGGTTGAAGTTGAAGGAGTGGGAGATGCTTTACATTGGCGAACACGAATAACTGCAACCACTGATCACCAAGGGTCTCTGGGGTTCTACTCTTCTCGAAGCCATCATGTGATTCCTGTGGATGAGTGCATCATTGCACTTCCTGAGATAGGTATAGCTTCAATGTCTTCTCAAAAACTTACACCTGATGTTCGTATAGAAATCGCATACTCATCTGAAGGTGAACGCATGGTTGCCGAGGCGCCAAAGCGTGGCGATGGAAAATTTCGACAAAATACTGGCCCAGCTGTTCTTCACGAAAGAGTCGGCGGGGATTTATTGCAGGTGAGTCAGCGATCATTTTGGCAAGGACACAAAAGAGCACCGCAAGTTCTCAGTGACGTTGTTCGTGATTTTGCTCAAATTCAAGAAGGAGAAAATATCTTGGATTTATATGGGGGAGTTGGATTATTTACTTCAGCTTGCTTGAATGAAGTTGGTGCAAGTGGATCAATACATTTAGTTGAAGGCAGCAAAGATGCAACATCAGATGCCAAGAGTAATTTTGCCGACAAACAGAATGTGCACATTACAACTGGTGATGTTGCGAAGGTAATTTCACGTATAAATCGAGCTGATGTCATTATTTTAGATCCACCGCGTGAAGGAGCAGGAAAAGATGTCGTTCAAGAGATAGCGCGAATAACCCCGCGATCCGTTATTTATGTGGCGTGCGATCCGGCAGCACTGGCAAGAGATACGGCATATTTGAGTGAAAAGGGTTATAACCTAAAAAAGATTCGAGCTTTCGACTTATTTCCGATGACTCACCACATTGAATGTGTTGCACTGTTTACCCCGAATGAGGTATCTTGACGTCAAGATACTTTTAGCTGGGAGTCACGATGAGTACGAATTCATTTAATGCAAAGAGCACACTCAGCGTTTCCGGAAAGACCTTTGAAATATTTGATATCTCAAAAATCGAAGGCGCGAATTCTCTTCCATTTAGTTTGAAGATTCTCTTAGAAAATTTGTTGCGAACCGAAGATGGTGCGAACATAACCTCCGCGCACATTAAAGCTCTTGCGCAGTGGGATCCAGCAGCAGAGCCAGATACTGAAATCCAATTCACACCTGCGCGAGTTGTTATGCAAGATTTCACTGGTGTTCCCTGCATCGTCGATTTAGCGACGATGCGCGAAGCGATTGTTGCCCTGGGAGGAGACGCGTCGAAAGTTAATCCACTCGCTCCCGCCGAGTTAGTCATTGACCACTCTGTCATTGCCGATGTCTTCGGAACAAAAGATTCATTTGAGAAAAATACAGATATTGAATATGAGCGAAATCGCGAACGGTATCGTTTCTTACGATGGGGACAAGGCGCTTTTGATGAGTTTAAAGTAGTGCCGCCCGGAACTGGAATTGTTCATCAAGTAAATATTGAATATCTCGCACGTGTCGTTATGACTCGAAACGTCAACGGAGTCATGCGTGCCTATCCAGATACAGTTGTTGGCACTGATTCACACACAACTATGGTCAATGGTCTTGGAGTTCTTGGTTGGGGCGTTGGTGGAATTGAAGCCGAAGCAGCCCTTTTAGGACAGCCAGTGTCTATGTTGATTCCGCGAGTAGTTGGTTTCAAACTCAGCGGAGAATTGCCGCTTGGAACAACTGCAACAGATTTAGCTCTAACAATTACAGAGATTCTTCGAAAGCATGGTGTGGTTGGAAAATTCGTTGAATTTTATGGTCCAGGTGTTATTGCTGTTCCAATGGCAAATCGAACAACTATCGGAAATATGAGTCCTGAATACGGATCAACATGTGCGATATTCCCGATTGACCAAGAAACACTCCGTTACTTAACTCTCACTGGTCGCAGCGCTGAGCAAGTTGCTTTAGTTGAACAATATGCAAAACTTCAAGGATTGTGGCATAACCCAGAGAGCACTCCACGTTTTTCTGAAAATATCGAACTCGATCTTTCAACAGTTGTCCCATCAATTGCTGGTCCTAAGCGGCCACAAGATCGAATCTCTCTTTCAGATTCTAAGAAAGCTTTCGAAAAAGTTTTGCCCAACTATTTTGGTGATAAAACATCAAGAAATGCTATTGATATAAAGGTTAATGATAAGAGCACAACCATAAAAAATGGTGATGTTGTTATCGCTTCCATCACTTCATGTACAAATACTTCGAATCCATCGGTCATGATTGGTGCTGCACTATTGGCTAAAAAAGCTGTTGAAAAAGGCTTGCATTCGAAGCCATGGGTGAAGACAACGTTGGCTCCAGGTTCTAAGGTCGTAACTGATTATTATGACCGTGCCGGCCTGACACCGTATATGGAAAAACTTGGATTTAACCTTGTTGGATACGGGTGCGTTACATGTATTGGTAACTCTGGTCCTCTTCCAGTAGAAATAAGTAAGGCAGTAAATGAAAATGATTTAGCTGTGAGTGCTGTGCTATCTGGAAATAGAAATTTTGAAGGTCGCATTAGCCCAGATGTAAAGATGAACTACCTTGCCTCACCTCCACTAGTTGTCGCCTACGCACTCGCAGGAACAATGGACCACGATTTTGTTAACGATTCACTTGGAGAAGGATCCGATGGAAAGCCAGTTTACTTGGCAGATATTTGGCCATCTCCACAAGAAATTCAAAGCGTTATTGATTCATCGATATCTTCTGAAATGTTTAGCAAAGATTATGCCAGCGTTTTTGATGGCGATCATCGTTGGAAATCACTCGATACCCCAACAGGTAAAACTTTTGAATGGGATGCAAAATCAACTTACGTACGCAAGCCTCCGTACTTCGATTCGATGCCGGCGCAACCTACGCCGGTCAGCAATATTTCTGGGGCACGAGTTCTGGCAATTCTTGGTGACTCTGTTACGACTGACCACATTTCACCTGCAGGAAACATCAAAGCAGATTCACCTGCAGGTAAATATCTTCAAGAAAATGGAGTAGATCGTAAAGACTTTAATTCATATGGTTCTCGTCGTGGAAATCATGAAGTAATGATTCGTGGAACATTTGCAAATATTCGTTTAAAGAATCTACTGCTTGATGGTGTTGAGGGTGGATTTACTCGCAACTTCTTAAAAAATGGCGAGCAAGCGACAATTTATGATGCATCCATTGATTATCAGAACGCTGGTGTTCCACTCGTTATTTTGGCCGGGAAAGAATATGGTTCTGGATCCTCCCGAGACTGGGCAGCAAAAGGGACGGCATTGCTCGGGGTTCGTGCGGTAATTGCGGAAAGTTTTGAAAGAATTCACCGTTCCAATTTGATTGGTATGGGCGTGCTTCCATTGCAGTTTAAGAGTGGCGACAGTGCTGCAACTCTTGGTTTGCGAGGTGATGAAGTATTTGATGTATCAGGAATTACGGAGTTAAATTCTGGGATCACTCCAAAAGAAGTGACAGTTAAAGCGGGAGATAAAACCTTTAGTGCATTAGTTCGCATAGATACCCCAGGAGAGGCGGATTACTACCGCCACGGCGGAATCATGCAGTACGTATTGCGTTCACTTCTCGCTTAGCGTGCTTAAACTGACCGGGCGTTCTAGACTACGGGCGTGCTTTCAGATATCAAGTCGCCACAAGATTTAGCGCACTTAACTCACAGCGAACTCGAATCGCTTGCCGCACAAATCCGTGAATTTCTGATTGAAAAAGTTACAAAGACGGGCGGCCACCTTGGCCCTAACTTAGGTGTTGTTGAACTAACGATTGCGATACATAGAATTTTTGAATCTCCTAAAGATGTCATTCTTTTTGATACAGGCCATCAGAGTTATGTCCACAAAATACTTACCGGAAGAAGCGAGGGTTTCGACTTACTTCGCCAACGTGGTGGACTAGCCGGCTATCCAAGTAGAACTGAAAGTGTTCACGATGTCATCGAAAATTCACACGCATCGACCGCTCTTTCATGGGGAGATGGAATTTCTCGAGGCTTTGCGCTCAGCGGGCAAGATGATCGAAATGTAGTTGTAGTTGTGGGAGACGGCGCTCTGACAGGTGGAATGTCCTGGGAAGCACTGAACAACATTGCAGCTTCAAAAACACAAAAGTTGGTCATTGTTGTAAACGATAATGAACGTTCGTATTCACCAACCATTGGCGGATTAGCAACATATCTTTCGACACTACGTGCGACTCGCGGATATGAAAAGTTCTTGGATTGGGGCAAGGAAATTCTTTCCCGCACACCAGTTGTTGGTGGTCCAATTTATGACACGTTGCATGGAATGAAAAAAGGAATAAAAGATATTGTCGCCCCGCAGGGAATGTTTGAAGATCTAGGTTTGAAATATCTTGGTCCATTCGATGGGCATGACATCGAAGCCATGGAGAAAGCACTTCTGAAAGCAAAAGAGTTTGGTGGTCCGATTTTGGTCCATGCCATAACTGAAAAGGGTCGTGGATACGCACCCGCCATTGAAGATGAAGCGGAAAAATTCCATGCTGTTGGAATTGTTGATGCAGAAACTGGATTACCTGTTAAAAAAAGTGCAGCCTCATGGACTAGTGTTTTTGCGAATGAATTAGTTGAAATCGGTCGTGAGCGAAAAGATATTGTGGCAATTACTGCTGCGATGCTTGGACCAACTGGCTTGGATAAGTTTCAAAAAGAATTTCCTACACGAACAATCGATGTGGGTATTGCCGAACAACATGCAGTAACAAATGCAGCTGGTTTAGCTTTTGCTGGGCTCCACCCTGTTGTGGCGGTTTATGCAACATTTCTTAATAGAGCTTTTGATCAGATGCTTTTAGATGTTGCTTTGCACAAAGCAGGAGTTACGTTCGTATTAGATCGTGCCGGTATAACCGGAGATGATGGACCATCACATAATGGAATTTGGGATTTAGCGTTAACGGGAATAGTTCCGACACTTCAAGTTGCTGCGCCGCGAGATGGTGCACGAGTCAAGGAAACTCTTCGCGAAGCATTACAGGTTAAAGATGCGCCTACCCTGATTCGTTTTCCAAAAGGTGCGGTAGTTGCCGATATTCCAGCATTTGAGCGACGAGATGGAGTGGATGTTTTATATCGTGGCGAAAGCGCAGATGTTTTATTAGTAAGTATTGGTGCAATGGCACACATGGCTGTTGAGGCTGCATCTCAAGCATATAGAGAGGGTGTTGGTGTCACCGTTATTGATCCGCGATGGGTGAAGCCACTTCCAGAATCTTTGGTCACAATGGCTCAACGTTATAAGAGTGTTGTTGTTCTTGAAGATGGTATTCGCCATGGTGGAATTGCGAGCACCGTTTCAGAGATGTTCAGAGATGCAGGATTACAAGTTCCAATTCACTCAATCGGTGTTCCACTTGAATTTTTAGAACACTCAAAGCGTGATGAAGTTTTGCAAGACCTCGGAATAACCGCACAAAATATTACGCGATCAATTGTTGAGTGGAGCAGCTCCCTTAAGGAAGGGATGCAATTCCCGGTTGATGAAAACGCTTCCCGCTCACAGCTTCGCTAATTCCCTCACGATCTAGATACGGCAATATTCCACCAAGGTGCATCGGCCAACCAGCTCCGAGCAACATACATAAATCTATTTCTGCAGGAGTTGCAACGACGCCTTCATCAAGCATCATGCGAGCTTCTTCTGCCAGTGCTGTAAGTGCGCGCGAGCGAACCTGTTCTGCTGTAGATGATTTGTCTCCAGAAACAATTAATTCAACGGCTTCAGGATTAGCGATTAAGCCACCTTTGTCATCTTTAATGTAGAAGGTACGAATACCAGCTTTAACCATTGCTTGCATAGTTGGCGAAATCTTGTATCGGGGACCTAAATTCTTATTGAGAGTTTCGGAAACATGAAGTGCAACTCCAGGACCGACGAGTCCTAACAATTCAAATGGTGACATTGGAAAACCAATGGAGCGCATTGCGTTATCTGCAATTTCTGGGGGAGTTCCCTCATCCATTGCATCGGTGATTTCACCCATGAAGCGAGTGAGAAGTCGATTAACTACGAATCCCGGAGCATCTTTTGTGATGACCATAGTTTTCTTGAGTTCTTTACCTATGTTTACAGCTGTTGCTGTTGTCGCATCGTCTGTCTTTGTTGTACGCGCAACTTCTAGTAGCGGCATGATTGCAACAGGGTTGAAGAAATGGAATCCGACCACGCGTTCAGGATTTTTCAGTCCTTCGCTCATTGCTTCAACAGATAGCGATGAGGTATTTGTCGCTAAAACACACTCAGGTGAAATTATGGTCTCTAGTTTCTTAAATAGTTCCTGCTTAAGTGAGAGCTCCTCAAAGATGGCTTCAATAACAAAGTCGCATCCAGTAAAAACACTTTGGTCAGCAGATCCAGAAACAAGAGCTGACAGACGATCCGCACTCTCTTGAGACATGCGACGCTTCTCAACTAGTTTTGCTAACTCTGCGCGAACCCAAGCGACACCTTTATCTGCGCGCGCCTGATCAATATCTGTCATAACAACTGGGCACTTCAAATTACGCACGAACAAAAGAGCTAGTTGTGAAGCCATTAATCCAGCACCGACAACTCCAACTTTGGCTACTTTGCGACCAAGTGCAGGTTTTGGAGCACCTTCAACTTTCTTTCGCTTTTTTTGAATGAGATTAAATGCGTATAAGGATGCGCGTAATGGATCTGACATTGTCAGATCAGCTAACGCTTGATCCTCGGCATCAAAACCACTTGAACGAGTAGCAGTTTTTGCAGCCGCTATTAGTTCGAGTGCGCGAGTAGGTGCTGCAATTTCTGCACCGCCATATTTCTTTAGTGCCGCTGCGCGACCGGTCGCTAGCGCAGAGTCCCATGCTGGATCATTGCTGAAGTCTTTGCGTTCAATTTTTGTCGATCCACTTAAAACTGATGCTGCAAATGAAACAGATTTTTCTAAGAAATCTGCTGGTTCGTACACTGCATCAACAACACCCAGTGAGAGTGCATCCTTGGCTTTCATCATTGTGTTGTTATTAAGAGCATTAAGCATGATTACTTGGACGGCCTTTTCAGGACCAATCAATTTAGGTAAAAGAGTTGCTCCGCCCCAGCCTGGAACCAGGCCAAGGAAAACTTCAGGCAAGCCAGTAAATGCAGTTGATGAAAGCGTTCTGTAATTACAGTGCAGACCAACTTCTAAACCGCCACCGAGTGCCAACCCATTTATAAATGCAAAGGTCGGAATATCGATTTCGCCAAGACGTCGAAATACGTCGTGACCAAATTTACCAATTGCTAGTGATTGCTCGCGTTTGTTTAAAAACGCTAGCGCTGACAAATCTGCACCAGCAGCGAATATAAATGGCTTTCCGGTGATTGCAATTGCTGCAGGTGCACTGGCAATCGCTGAAGTAATCGCTTCATTGAGTGCGGCAAGAGATTTTGCACCAAATGTGTTAGGACGAGTGTGGTCTTGACCATTATCCAAAGTGATCAGCGCCAACGTACCCTTAAAACCAAATGGAGTGAGATCAACTGGGCGCACAATTGCGTGAGTTATTACTTCTTCAGGAGCACCTTCTGGAAGTGTGAGATCTGCAGGAGTGCTCATTACTTTGCGCCCTTCGTAAAGTGTGGGTTTTCCCAAATAATTGTTCCGCCCATACCTAGACCGATACACATAGTTGTAATTCCGTATCGAACTTCTGGATGTTCTTCAAAACCACGAGCTAAGTTAAGGGCCAGGCGAACACCTGATGAAGCAAGTGGATGTCCAACAGCAATAGCGCCGCCCACGGGATTTACACGTGGATCATCATCTGCGATTCCAAAGTGATCTAGAAATGCAAGGACTTGAACTGCAAATGCTTCATTAATTTCAAATAAACCAATATCAGCAATTGTTAGCCCAGCCTTTTTCAAAGCTTTTTCAGTAGCTGGAACAGGTCCGTATCCCATTACTTCTGGTTCTACTCCAGCGAATGCAAAAGTAACTAATCGGGCCTTTATCGAAAGTCCTTTTGCTTTAGCAAAATCTTCACTTGCCAATAATGAAACCGTTGCTCCGTCATTGAGGCCTGCCGCATTTCCTGCAGTGACACGACCTGCAGGACGAAATGGAGTCTTTAGTGCAGCAAGTGCTTCCATTGTTGTTCCAGGGCGTGGTGGTTCATCAATTGTTGCAACGCCCCAGCCAAGTTCAGGACTACGAGTTGCAGTTGGAATCAAATCTTTCTGTATTTTTCCTGCAGCATAGGCCTTCGCTGTTTTTTCTTGTGAACCGAGTGCATATCTATCTGCGCGTTCTTTTGTGATTGCGGGAAAGCGATCATGTAAACGTTCGGCTGTATTTCCCATAGCTAGCGCATCTTGTTCAACAATTTTTTCTGCAAGATAGCGAGGATTTGGATCAATTCCTTCACCCATTGGATGATTTCCCATGTGCTCTACTCCGCCTGCAATTCCAACATCATATGCACCCATCGCAATTGATCCAGCGATAGTTGTCATTGCAGTTAATGCACCAGCACACCAGCGGTCAATTGAATAACCTGGAACAGAGTTTGGAAGTCCAGCTAATAGAGTGGCGCTGCGACCGATGTTCATTCCTTGATCACCACTTTGAGTTGCAGCAGCAATTGCCACATCATCAATATCAGTAGGTGCGATTTTTGGGTTGCGTTCCAAAAGTCCACGCATTGCGCGAACGATTAAATCATCAGCGCGTGTTCCGGCATACAAACTTCCGGCTTTTCCAAATGGAGTGCGGACTGCATCTACTAAGACAACTGAACGTGACATCGTAAACTTCTCTCTATGAGCACCTGTGTGAGGTACTCATAGGTTACTCGTCAGTAGCCAAAAGTAAAAGATTTAGGCTGAAATCAGCTCTTTCTTAGGCGCACGAGCAGGCCTTAGATAGAGCCACAGAACAAATCCAAGATAGACACCAGCAACTAAGAACTGCAACCATGAAGTTGTTGTATCGAATCCGATAGATCCTGCAAGCACCGTTGCCACAATCGAATCCTTTGCCATCCAGCTAGTGACATCCCAAATAAATGAGTCGACGCCTGGCAGCCAACCTAATTCTTGGTATTCGTGAATTCCATAAGAAAGAACACCGGCTGCCACTACTACAAGCGCTGTACCCGTAATTTGGAAAAATTTACCTAGGTTAATTCTGACTGCTCGGTTGTAAATTAAATAACCAAGAGCAACGGCTAGAGCTAGGCCTAGTACTAATCCGATTGTCGCTGAAGATGCAGCGCCAACTGTTTTGAAGTTTGCATAAATGAACAGAGCTGTTTCTAATCCTTCACGCACAACTGCAACGAAAGCAGTTACCGCGATGGCTAGGGATCCGGTACCCACTGCAGAATCAACTTTTCCATGAAGTTCTTCACGTAATCCCCGTGCCGCGCGCTTCATCCAAAAGACCATCCATGTCACGAAACCAACAGCTAGGAATGATGTGGTTCCAGCAAAAAATTCTTCGCCGCGAGCAGATAACTCAGCAGATGTGAAGGAAAGGAAACCACCAAGACCTAAACTGGCAAGAAGTGCAACGCTCACACCAAGCCAGAGGGGAGCCAGTAGGTGATTTCGTCCTGTCTTAACCAGGTAGGCAACAAGGATTCCGACAATAAGTGCGGCTTCTAAGCCTTCACGTAGTGCGATTAAGAATGTGCTCAACATGGAAATAACTTATCCCGTGGTTTCGATTTACGCAACTTAAGTGTTGCGTAAATCAGGGCGCTTCAGGGTCGGTTTCAGAGGCCTCGACAGCGGGTATTTCCCTAGGTTCACGCTCAAGTAAGGCTGGCGCAACCAGAGGTGCCACGATGTCGATCTGCCATGGGCGGGCACCTAAATTCTGCATTGCTTGACTCACGGCTGCGACATTGAGCGCCTCATGTGAATCCCCTGGGGGAGCCCAGCAGATTCGGCGGATGATTTCGGGAGAGATTAAGTTTTCAGCAGGGATCGATAACTCTTGTGCGATGTTTTCTACAGCAAAGCGCGCATGAGTTAGGGGTGCGTATTTATCTGCAAATCTTTCGCGCCACAATTTCAGCGGAGGCAGAGTATCTGCGCCGGATTTCATCGGCGGCCATTGATCTTCTGGGGTATTGAGAGCGGATTCAATTGCAGCTAACCACGTTGGCATATTTTCTAGCCATCGCGCTCGCATGCCGATGGGTCGTAGTGCTTTTTCTGCATCTTTTTTATTGAGCGGTTTGTGAATTGCAAACTCAATGATGGCCGCATCATTTAAAAGTTTTCCACTCGAAATGTCATTCGCTTGCGCAATCTCATCGCGTGCGAGCCATAAATTTTTTATCACTGCGAGTTGATCGCGTTTCTTAATTCTGTGCATTCCGGAAGTTCTTCTCCACGGATCAACTCGTGGCGCAGGTGCGGGGGCTTGCAGAATTGACGCAAATTCAGCTTCGGCCCACTTCCATTTTTTCGCCGAAGAAAGAAGTTCATAAATTTTCTCTCGTAATTCAATAAGCAGCTCAACATCTAGGGCTGCGTAATTGAGCCATTCTTGTGGCAAAGGACGCGTAGACCAATCAACGGCAGAGTGCTCTTTGGCTAAGGAAACGTGCATGAGTGATTCCAGTAGTGGTCCTAATCCAACTCTAGGCAAGCCCGCAATTCGACCTCCAAGTTCAGTATCAAAAAGACGAGATGGATTAATTCCAACTTCTCGTAAACAAGGTAAATCTTGAGTGCTTGCGTGCAAAATAACTTCGTCCGTATTGAGCAAGTCATTAAGTTGAACAAAGAGTTGGTGGCCGGGGCCAAAAGGTATGGGATCTATGAGATGCAACCCACCATCGGTGCGCTTTATCTGAATTAAATAAGCTCGGGCGCTGTATTTGTAACCTGATGCTCGCTCAGCATCTACAGCGAAAGGACCCGTGCCCTTTTTTAGTACATTGAGTGCAGATTCAAATTTTTCGACGGTATCGATGACCTCAGGAACCCCATCGGCTGGAGCCAATAGGGGGATGGCAACAGAAACTTCTGAGGTAACTTCACTCATGTTTATCTGCGTTTTGCAGATGTAATTGCCGATACACCTTCTGGAACGGGTGGCAAACCTGATACTTCTGCAATTAAATTACACCAACCCTCGATATGTTTTATGAGATCGCGTGGATCGTCAACAATTGGACTCCATGATGCACGAATTTCCATTTCAGATTCATCATGACGTGGGGATAATTTTCCAAACGATGCACTAGAAACTCTTGTGACAGTTCCACTTGGCGCATTAAATTCACAACCAGCATTTGTAATTGATTCCAGAAACCAGCTCCAACCAACTTCGGGCAAGAGGGGGTCTTCTTGCATAACTGGATCCACATCCGCACGAACAAAAGTTACGCAGCGAAATTCACCTTCCCAGGTGTCTTGACCACCGGGTTCATGAAGTAAAACAAATCGGCCTGAAGCAAGTTCATCTTCAGCATCGCCCAATAAGCCGTTGCTGACATCGGCTGAAAAGGCAAAGGAGAACGATGCAAGTTTTTGCGGCGCAGGTACTTCTTCGAGAATGATTTCTGAACGCGGAGTAATTGATCGTAAGTGCTCGATTAATTTTTCAAACCCCAGGGAATCCACTGTCTAATTCTAAATCGCACCTTCCTGCTTACGTGGGAGGCAGGGCTGTACCCTTTGGCAATGGCATCGCTACTGGCTCTTTTATCTAGCGCATTATGGGGAGCAGCGGATTTTTTTGGCGGTACATTAAGTAAAAAATATGCGCCAATTGTCGTACTGGGCATGACGCAAGCAATTGGATTGTTTTTTGGAATTACATTGGTGTTATTAAACGGTGAACTTCTTGGCTCAAATACGCCACAAGCTTTTGGTGATGGTGGTTATTTCTTTCCGGGCGCGCTTGCTGGAATTGCCGGTTACCTAGGTCTGATCTGTTTATACGCGGGTTTATCAACTGGACGCATGGGAGTTGTTTCACCAATTAGTTCACTGAGTGCAGTTATCCCTTTAACTTTTGCACTGATAACAGGAGAAGTTTTAACAGTTGCTCAAGGTGTTGGCGTGGTGATTGCGTTGGCTGGGGCATTTTGCGCGAGTGGCCCTGAGTTATCTCAAGGATTATCTCCCAAGCCGCTTTTCTTAGCTGTTGGTGCGGCAGCAGGTTTCGGAACAGCAATGACATTTATGTCGATTGGATCAGAGTCAAGTGCGCTAATGACCATGGTAATGATGCGGGCTACAACTTTTTTGGTCACTATCACATTAGTTATTCGGTACAGAACCATTGGCAATTTTAGTAAATCGGAGATTCCAGTTTTAATTTTTGTGGGTGTAGCAGATTTTTCGGCAAATCTTCTTCTAGGTGTCGCTACAAATTTTGGATTAGTATCATTGGTTATGGTTTTGGGATCAATTTACCCAATCGTAACCGCGCTAATGGCATTTAAGTTTCTTCATGAACGTTTGCATCGAGTGCAATATGTTGGCATTGTGTTAGCTGTTGCTGGAGTTGCACTCATCTCAGCTTCTTAAGTGGGCATAAATCTTGCTGTATAGAATGTTGTTTCATCAATAATTTTTTCATCGATTTTTTTGGCAAGTGGGAGATATTTCTTAAAATCAAAAATATCTGATCCGCCATTGGCTGCCGTAAGACTAAGCTCGAGGGTGTCAATCACTTCGTGATCAAGCAGGTATGAAATAAATTTGGCACCACCTTCAACCAGAATATTTTTACCAAATTCTTGTTGAGCGCGCTTAAGAGCATCTATTGGATCCATATTCCATACATGTGCGGCTGGAAGATTCGGATGCATCTGCCTGGAAACCACGACTAAGGCGACAGGGGTTTTTGAATATGGCTCATTGCGAGCAGTGTTTCCGCCAATCACGATGCAATCTACGAGCCGTCGACGCTTTAGAAAGTTTTCTCTATCGGCTTTTGAAGTGACCTGCGCTGAGGAACCATTGATAGTTGTGCTGCCATCGGCCCCAACCACTAACGTTGCTATGACGCTCATAGGGGAATCCTTTCACAGCTAAAAATGTCAGTCCCTATCTCTATCGTAAGCCTCATGATCATTGACTGCGATACATGTATAAAGAAGAACATCGAATGTTCAGAGTGCGTCGTCTCCTTTTTCATAAATCCACCTGAAAAATCTGAGATATCAACACAGATGCACTCTGTAATTACTTTGTTGGCATCACGAGAGATAACCAAAGAGCTCAAATTCGAGTTACCAACTGATGGGAAGCAAACGGGTTAGAAACCCAGAAATATCGGCAATCTTCGGTATTTCTCAGGCTCATACGCGCGTTTGAAGTTGAGGCCCGCTCTTCTGACAGGTTAACCTCATAGCCATGTCACTCTTAAGAAGGCGTGCAGCCATCAGCCTGTTGCTAACAAGCAGCTTAGTTTGCACACTTCTTCTTGCTCCAGAAGCGCACGCTGCGCCAACACTGGCAGAAGTTCAAGCCAAGGTCAGACAACTAGAAGAAGATGCAACTGCCGCTGCCGAAGGTGCTCAAGAAGCAAAAGTTAAGTTGGCCGCTTTAAATAAAACCCTCAATGGCATCAAACAAAAAGCAGCCGTCCAAGGTCAAAATGTCTCAGAACTCTCAAAATCTTTAGGTGCAATCGCAATAGATCAATACAAAAATGGTGGATTAAGCCAGAGCCTTGAGTTGCTCTTCTCTTCAGATCCAACACTCTATTTATCTGCGGCTGGTTCACTCGACGCTCTTACTCGTCGCAAATCTATTCAGCTGAACAAATTTGAAGCTGCGGAGCAACGACTAAATGCAACAACCCTCACTGTTGCTGACAAGGTTGCTTTAATTGCTGCAGCACAGAAAAAATATCAAGCACAAGCACGCCTAGCTCAATCAAAATTAGAAGAAGCTGAAAAATTACTGGCTCAACTTAAAAAAGAAGATCGCGAGAGACTCGCACGATTGGCTGAAGAAGAAGAAAATGCGGATCAGGCATCATCTCTTGAAGCAGCTAAGAGCCTGGCAGGAGTCTCAGGTCGAGCAGGTGTTGCACTCAAGTACGCACTCAAACAAATTGGTGATCGATACGTATTTGGTGCGGACGGATTAACCACGTGGGATTGTTCTGGACTCACGATGCGCGCTTTTCAAGCAGCCGGAGTATCTCTACCCCACTCGTCGGCTGCCCAATTTAGATATGGAAAATTAATTACTCGCTCAAACCTTAAGCCGGGAGATTTGGTTTTCTTCGGATCTCCTATTTCGCACGTCGGCATTTACTTAGGTGGAAATAAAATGGTTCACGCGCCTCGCTCAGGTTCTCGAGTAAAAGTAGCCACAATGGATATGGGACGTAAGAAATTCAGAGGTGGAAAACGTTTATAAGAAAATTCTCCTAGTCACAAATGATTTTGGGCCGCGAACTGGCGGCATCGAAACTTTTGTAATTGGCTTGTTGGAGAGAATTACCGGTCACAAAGTGATTGTTTTTACTTCGCAACAAGGTGACACCAGTGAATATGACAACGATTGGCTAGAGAAATTCGGAGTTACAGTCATCCGAGATAAGAGCACAATACTGCTCCCAACGAAGCGGGTTAGACGTGTTGCAAAGGCTCTGGTTAAAAACGAAGAAATAGATGTAGTTATTTTTGGCGCTGCAGCACCACTAGGTCTGATGGCACGTTCATTGCGCAAATCTGGAGTAAAGAAAATTATCGCTCTGACGCACGGTCATGAAGTGTGGTGGGCTAAAATCTTTCCATTTAGTTTCGCGATGAAAATAATTGGTAGAAGTACTGATCACCTAACGTACTTAGGAGAATTCACTCGGAGTGCTATCGCGAAAGCATTAGATGCGAAGAGTGTTAATTCAATGGTAAAGATTGCTCCTGGAATTGATACAGCACACTTCATCCCCAGACCCGAGGGGATGGAGATACGCAATCAATTAGGGCTTGCTGATAAGAAAGTAATTATAAGTGTTGGTCGATTAGTACATCGCAAAGGACAGGACAAACTCATCCAAGCGTTGCCTGGAGTGTTGCAAAAAATACCGCACGCCCATCTTCTATTAGTCGGTGAAGGCCCCTATCGAAAACATCTTGAGAAACTCGTTCAAAATTTATCGTTACACGAGAACGTCACTTTTATAGGTCGTATTTTGTTCGACAAGCTTCCAACTTACCTATCTGCTGCTGATCTCTTTGCTATGCCATCACGGTCACGATTCTTCGGGTTAGAAGTAGAAGGATTAGGAATCGTTTATTTAGAAGCTAGTGCGTGTGCAATCCCTGTCGTGGCAGGCAAATCTGGTGGCGCGCCCGATGCGGTTATCGAAGGAGTTACTGGAGTGTGCGTCGATGGAACAAATGTTGCTGAGATTACAAAAGCAGTAACTGACGTTCTTGGTGATGCGAAACATGCATCACACATGGGCGCAGCAGGACGAAATTGGATAGTAGATCAATGGCGCTGGGATATTTGGTCTAAAGAATTTAATTCGTTATTAGTGGATTAGTAAACCAATTTTTTTTGCAGCAATGATGGCCTGAATTCGATTTTTCGAATCTAGTTTTCTATAAATTGAAGCAAGATGAGTTTTAACTGTGGCTTGGGTTATAAATAAAGTACGGCCAATATCACTCGCACTCAGACCATCGGAAAGTTTTTCCAAAACCTGAATCTCGCGCAGAGTCAATGTATTTGCTTCTTGATCCTTTTTTAGCACTCGCGAAATCCCTTTGGCACTAAAGGTTTTCGGAGATATATAAGAGTGTTCGATTGCGGAAATTAGTTCAGCTAATGGAGCACTTTTTTCTACGAAGGCACTTGCTCCAGATTTCATGACAGTGAGTAAAAAATCCTCGGCGAGGTTTAATGTCAATACGACAATGCCAATGCGTTCTGAAATTGAACGAGCCCATCTTACAATTTCTAAGCCATTTCCATCAGGTAAAGAAAGATCAACGATAATGACTTGGGGATTTGCGTGAGCAATATTTGCACGTGCTTCAGCGATTGATGCTGCTTCGCCAACGCAAACATGTCCGGCTCTAGCGAGTGCAACTTTTATACCTGCCCGAACGCTTTCATGATCATCAATGACTAGGACTGATAATGGTTGCTTCATAAAGGTATTGAAATTAAATAGCGCGTTCCAAATTCATCACTTGACACGGAGAGCTCACTTTCGATTGAGAGACAACGTTCTTTAACTCCACGAATTCCATAACCCTCAGAATTCGAAAGATGCATTCCGCTACCGTTATCATTAAATGAATATGTGCTCGCATTCTGACTTTTTTTAATCGAAATTTCTATAACGCTAGCCCCAGAGTGTTTAAGGGAGTTTCGTAGAAGTTCACGGGAAATCGCCAGTAATTGCTCTTCAACATTTTCAGAAAAAGCTGTTTCCTCCAGATTGATTCTTAATTCAGCTGAGCTATTTGATTCAGCTAACAACGCTCGTAGAGAATTTTCGAGCGCAGCAGGATTTCTTGCCCGCAGGTTGAATATTTCACTTCGAACACTTTCAATCATTGCTGAAACTTCGAAAATAATCTTTCGAAGTTCAATCCTGGTTTGGACAGGAGTATCTGACTCGGCCAATAGAAGATCAAGCGAGTATGAGAGAGCGACAAGATCTTGTGCTATTCCATCATGTAACTCTTGAGCAATTTTTACTCGCTCAGATTGCGTCAATTACTTTTCAAAGAGTGCAGCAATTTCCGCTGCGAATTCTTTTCCAATCACATGGCGCTTCAATGAAAGTTTGGCAGTTAGTTGACCACCAGCAATTGTGAAATCAGTTGGGAGAATCGTAAATTTACGTATCGATTCTGCCTTACTGACGGCTTTATTTGCTTCATCCACTGCTGTTTGAATGACAGAAATAAGGTCTGGATCATTAGCTAAATCTGCCAATGTAGCTCCATCTTTCTTATTTGCAGTGATCCAAGTCTTTAGTGCGTCTTGATCAATTGTAATGAGTGAAGCGATAAAAGGTTGGTTATCTCCGACCACCATGCACTGGCTTATCAGTGGATGTGCGCGCAATCTATCTTCGAGGACTGCTGGTGCAACATTCTTTCCGCCAGCTGTAACAATTAACTCTTTCTTGCGACCGACAATGTACAAAAATCCTTCATCGTCTAACTTGCCAAGGTCTCCTGAGTGGAACCAACGATCACCGGAGAATACTTCAGCATTCGCAGCATCATTCTTCCAATAACCTTGCATAACAATTGGACCTTTGATGAGAACTTCGCCATCTTCTGCAATCTTTATTGAAGTACCAGGTATTGGTCGACCAACAGAACCGACTTTGATTTTATTAGTCAGATTAAGTGTTGCACCCGCAGTAGTCTCTGTAAGTCCATAACCTTCCAGAATTGTTATGCCTGCGCCACGGTAAAAATGACCTAAGCGCTCACCCAGTGGCGCTCCTCCAGAAATTGCAGCTTCGACGCGGCCTCCTAAGCCTTTACGAATCTTTGAGTAAACAAGCTTGTCGAACAACCCATGCTTAAGGCGCAACGCAGGTGAAATCTTTCCAGATTCAATTCCTTGACTAAAAGCAATTGCTACATCAGCAGCTTTTCTAAAGATTTTACCTTTTCCAGCAGCATCAGCTTTTGCTTCCGCGCCGTTGTACACCTTTTCGAAGATACGTGGCACAGCAAGAACGAATGTTGGTTTAAATGAAGCAAGATCAAGTGGCAAGCGACCAACTGGATCGCTGCAATGTGCCATATGTAAACCTGCGGCAACAGATCCGATTTGAACCATACGTCCAAAGACGTGAGCCACTGGCAAGAACAACAGAGTTGATCCACCAGGCTTTAAGAACAAGTCACTTGCACCTTGAACTACGTTTCCAACTTCAGCCAAGAAATTAGAGTGCGTAATCTGCACACCCTTCGGTTTTCCTGTTGTTCCAGATGTATAAATCAAAGTCGCAAGAGTTTCAGGTACAAGAGCATTCCTGCGTTTTTCAATCTCTTCATCACTGATTGATGCGCCGTCGTACTCAAGAGTGGCAAGTACATTCTCGGTCATCGTCCAAATTCGCGTGGTATGTGCAGGTTGAACTGTTTTGACTAAGTCACGAAGCGCTGGCGTTTCTACAATTACTGCAACAGCACCCGAATCGTTAAGAATCCAATCAATTTGTTCCGCAGAAGAAGTGTCATAAATCGGAACAACACAACCACCTGCATACCAAATAGCAAAATCTAAAATCGTCCACTCATAACGAGTGCGTGACATGATTGCTACACGATCACCAATATTTATTCCTGCAGCAACTAACCCTTTTGCGGTTGCTCGAACTTCAGCTTCAAACTCTTTTGCAGTGACGCTCTGCCATCCATCACCGAGAGGACGTGAAAGAACAATGCGTTCAGGTTCAAACCATGCACGTTCTGCGACAAGGTTTGTAAGGTTTCCAGCGCTGGCGATCGGCACTATGGCCGGGACAG
>Ga0214919_10002747_pt1 | contig 27280 bp, 27 predicted proteins | sample LL1503_MetaG_FD_177994 | JGI IMG/M metagenome (GOLD analysis project Ga0214919, IMG submission 177994) | Freshwater microbial communities from Lake Lanier, Atlanta, Georgia, United States - LL-1503 | ecosystem: Environmental > Aquatic > Freshwater > Lake | place: USA: Georgia | collected...
GCGCCCTCTCCCGCTGCCGGGCGTCGGGGAACAGCTCGGCGAGCCATGCCACCGCGGCCACGAATTCCACGCACACACCGATGAACACGAGGCAGCGGAAGAAGAGCAGTTGCGGCAGCGATGTGGCAAAACCCGCCGCCAGCGCCGCCAGCGCGTAGAGCAGGATGCTGAACGTGAGTACACACCGCCGTCCCAGCAGGTCGGTGAGGTAGCCGCCCAGCAGGCCGAAGACACCGCCGGCGATTGCGGGCACGAAGAACAGGGCCCGGGCCCACTTCGTGTATTCGGGCGAACCCGGCACGAGCAACGGCACGCCCGCGGCTGTCGCGCCTCCCAGCGCCGCGAGCGCCGGCTTGATCACCAGCGGCAGCATCAGCAATTCGTAGATGTCAAACGCAAAACCGATCGCCGCGATGGCGCAGACGAGCCAGCCCGTCGTCGACAGCCGTCCGGATGCCGTGAGCCCGCTCGTGCGTGCAGAAGAGTCGTGAGGCGCGGCCATGCGGCGAACTCCATGGAGAACGGAAAACGAAGGAAGCCGATCAGGCTCAAAAGCCTATCGGCAAACCTTCGCGCAGAGAAATCGGCCCGATCTCACGGACCGATCGACGGCGGGCACTTGGCGAGGAAGTCGCGGGGGCCACGGGTCGTGTAATACGGATAGGCGACGGCACCGGTGGGCGGGCCCGCGGGGCCGGTCGCGCCGTAGTCGGAGGCTTCGAGGGCAGCCTTTTCCTCGGGGCTGAGGTGATGCTTGGCGAGGCCGCCGTAACGGCCGACATGCCGCTTGTGGCAGGCTCCGTCCTCACATGCCCCATCCTGGCATGCGCCACCTTTGCAGCCGCCCGTGGGGCAGACGCCGCCCTGACAGGCACCGTTTTCACATGCGCCATCCTGGCAGGCGCCATCCTGACACGCACCGTCTTGGCACGCACCGCCTCCTGCATGCCGGGCCTGATGGGCGTAGGGGCCATCGAAGTTGGCGAGGAAGAGGCGATCGATGATCGAACAGCCGCTCGACATGCCGAACACGGCGATCAACAGGGCGAAACTGGCGGAGCGTTTCATGGGCGAGGGTTCCCGAGGGGCGGGGAGGGCCGACGGCACACCGCCGCCGGACTCCACCGCGATCACCAAAGGTATCGGTCGTGCCGGCCGCACCAGTTGAAAAAACTCTGCGGGCGTGAATACAGGCAAGATGGGCAGGCCCGAAACCGCATCGGCTACCAGCGTGGCTCCGCGTCAGCCGTTAAACCGGCCGACGATCAGCGAGATGTTCTGCCCGCCGAAGCCGAAGCTATTGGAGAGCGCCTGATCGCACTTGCCTGCGCGGGCCTTGTTCGGCACGTAATCCAGGTCGCAATCGGGATCGGGATTCTCGTAGTTGATCGTGGGCGGCAGCATGCCGTCACGGATCGCCAGCAGGCAGACGATCAGTTCGGTGGCTCCCGCCGCCGCGATCAGATGCCCCATCATGCTCTTCGTGCTGGAGACCGGAATCTTGTAGGCATGCTCGCCAAACACGGTCTTGATCGCGAGCGTCTCCACGCGGTCGTTCACGCTCGTGCTCGTGCCGTGGGCGTTGATGTAGTGGATGTCGTGGAGGCCCAGGCCCGCGTCGGCGAGTGCCAGACGGATGCACGACGATGCTCCCCGGCCTTCGGGATGCGTGTCGGTGATCCGATAGGCATCGGCGGTCGAGCCGTAGCCGATCAGTTCCCCATGGATGTGGGCACCGCGCCGCTTCGCGTGTTCGAGTTCCTCCAACACCACCATGGCCGCCCCCTCGCCGAGCACGAAGCCGTCGCGCTCGTTGTCGAATGGCCGGCTGGCCCGTGCCGGCTCATCGTTGCGAGTGGAGAGGGCAGTGAGCAGGTTGAAACCGGTGACGCCGAAGGGATGGATCATGCTGTGCGTGCCGCCCGAGAGCATCACGTCGGCCTCACCGCGGCGGACGATCTCGGTAGCCTCGCCGATCGCCTGGCTCGAAGCCGCGCAGGCCGTCAGGCAGTTGAGATTGGGGCCCTGCGCGTCGAACAGTCCCGCGAGGTGTCCGGCGGGCATGTTCGGCTCCTGCTCCACCTCCGCGAGCGGGTGGAGCGTCTCCAGTCCCTCTTTCGTGAACTTCGCCACGTCGAGCACGTCGCCCGTGATCGCGGCATTCATCATGCGGGTGAAGGAGTCGAAGTCCTGCTGACCTTCGCCGCTGCCCAGGTAGACGCCCAGTCGCGTCGGATCGGCGGGCAGACCGTGCGGCAGGCCGGCATCCTTCATCGCCTGCAGCGCCGCCCCCGCCGCAAATTTCGTGTGACGTCCGCAGAATCGCCAGCGAGCGGCGTCCTGGCCCTCGTCGCTGATGTCCCAATTGCGGACTTCGGCGGAAATCTTGGTCGGGAATCGCGAGGCGTCGAACACCGTGGTCAGGCCCACGCCCGACGCGCCCGCCATCAGGTTTTTCCAGAGTGGCTCCACGCCCAGGCCAAGCGGCGTGACGCAGCCAATGCCCGTGATCACCACTCTGCGCCTGCCGGCCACCATCACCGCCCTCCGCTCACCACTGGAGTCTGTCCGGGATCACCAATCCGGCCGCACAAGCGGATTGCCCGCTTCGTCGCGACCGACATCATAGATATGCATCTGGTCGAGCCACCGCAGCAGTTCGTGGGGTTCGAACAGCTTCGGCACCCCTTCGCCCGGCTCGAGATGGGCGAAGAACAATTCAGCCTGCCCCTGCACCTTGTCGCCCACCGTGCTGGTTACCTTCGTCAGTGAACCGGCCGGTTTCAGGTCGAGGATCTCGGCGCGAAACCGGATCGAATCACCCGGCACGGCATCGAATTGAAACTCGGCCTGCGCCACCTTCGCGAGCACGACTCGTCGATTGTAATCGATCGCATCGGCCACGAGCAGGCCCGCGGTCTGCGCCATGCCCTCCACGATCAGCGAGTTCGGCATCAGTGCCGCCCCGGGAAAGTGGTCGTGCATGTGCTCCTCTGCGAGAGACACATTCTTGACGGCAGTGGCGTGACGGGCCCGCACGAATTCGTCGAACCTGTCGATCCAAAACCAGCGCATAAGAGGAAAGTCCGGCAGCGAGGCCGTGTATCCAGGGGACGTGACAGCAGAAAATTCAGGCAGCCAGCTTGCTCTGCACGTAGCGAACCATGTCCTCGACCGTGAGGGTGTTCGCAAAGTTCTGCACGCTGGGATTCTGCTCGAACTTGGCGAGATCGGCGAAAGGCATCCGCGACTTGAGCGTCGCGATGCCCTTGGCGTTCACCTTGCCGTCGACGACGTACTCGGAACTGGAGAGAACGTCTTCGGGGAAGAGTTCCCCGCGGGAGATTTTGATGCCAAACGCCTTCTCAAGGCGGAAGACGATGTCGAGGAAGTCGATTGACTCGGCACCGAGATCGCCCACCATGGTCGCGTTCGGGGAGACATCCTCCTCGTCGACGCCCAGTGCGTCTACGAGTGCAGACTTGACCTTTTCAAAAATTTCATCGCGCGACGGCATCGACGTGGCACCTTGCAAACGAGGAGAAAAAACCTGACCGACATGCGAAGGTTTTAGTGTCGGCCCGCCTTCAAGGGAACCCGAATCCTATTTTTTTGGATTCCACGGCCAAAACCGGCGGGAGACTCGGCCGCGAAAGGCCGGAGAAATTGCACCTCGGCACGAAAATACTCGCAGACCGGCCGTCACCACTCACATACCGGCCGCAGCCGGGGATGCCAGCAGACCGGAATCGCCCGCCCCTTTGGCCAGCATGGCACTCGGGCCGCCGTAGGCGACCCGCCGGCCGCCGTCCAACGGCCGGGACGCCGGGTGGAGAATCGACCAGAGTTTCCTCATCTCCGACCGCACGCGGGTGTCGACCGCGTCGCCGTAGGGAATCCGGTCGGCCATGTTGTAGCGCTCGAGCACCAGCCGGGCGGTGAGACTGGTGCGGTCTCCCACCTTTCCGCTCGCCTTGACCTTGACGAAGGGCCCGTCCTGTGACTGGATCTCGGCCGTGACGGTGAGCACCTTACCCGGCTCCACAAAATCGCCATATTTCACGTTTCTGGCCTCCCGCAGCACCACGATGCTGTGGGCAAAATCCTCGCCCAAGCGGATGGCCCAGGCGGCGGCCTGCGTCATCGATTCCAGCATCAGCACGCCGGGCATCACCGGAAAGCAGGGAAAATGGTCGGCCAGATATTCCTCGGAGAGGGAGAGCGTCTTGATAGCCGTGATGCTCTTGCCGGGCTCAATGGCCGTGACACGATCAAGCAGAGTGAAACGCATGGCAACTCCATTCAAATCCGCAATGATCGCAGTATAGGAAATCAGCGCTGTCCCACAACCGCCCGGAACACGCCGCACCATCGTTTTCACAAAACTGCCACGCTGACAGCCGTGCCAGACCGCACAGCCCCGAAGTTCTGCCACGCCGCAGCCAGAGCCGTGTCCACCCGGGATTGAAGTCTTATTTTTTGCGGCATTCCCGGCGTGTCGGTCATCCGATCGCATCCGCCTGCGGGTTCGGCACGCTCTTGGCATTTCCCATTCGCGTGTCGGTGATTTGTTTTTATTCGCCTTCAATGCGAATGATTGGGCAGGTCCGTTTGCTGCGCGACAACAGGCGTCGCACGGCGGGCGCTGCATCGTGTGGTTTCCGAGTGAACAGTCTTAACTGAAAAGAAAAGGGGGACGATCATGAGTCTGATACCTTTTCGCATGAAGCGGTCGAGCGGCATGGAGCCTGCCAACCTGACGACGATGGCCGATTTCCGGAATGAGATGAACCGGCTCTTCGAGGGTTTCTTCAGCCGTCCGCTGACGGGGTCTTCGTGGTTCGAGACGGGCGAACCCGGCCAGTGGATTCCCACGATCGACCTGTCGGAAAGCGGCGAGGAGATCCACGTGCGGGCCGAACTGCCCGGCATCGACCCGAAGGACGTCGACGTCAGCGTGTCGGAAGACCGGCTGGTGATCTCGGGCGAGAAGAAGTCGGCGACGGAGAAGACGACCGATAGCTGGACGCACCGGGAAAGCCACTACGGCAGCTTCAGCCGTACCATCCCGCTGCCAGAGGCGGTCGACCCCGCGAAGGTGACGGCTCGCTACGACAAGGGCGTGCTCACCGTCGAACTGACGAAGTCGCCGTCGAGCACCGCGCGGAAAGTGCCGGTGCTCACCTAAGAAACGGCCGCACGTGCCTTCAGGTCGGCCAACGTCAAGGTATGCTGGGGGCCGCGGGAGGAATCTCCTTCCGTGGCCCTCAGTTCTTTCATCTGCGGCCCTCCGATGCCACTCGTGCTCTCGCCAATCACCACGGCCAACGACGGCCCGCTCTCGATCGAATTCGAGGGCGTGGTGCCCGACCAGCTTCACGGCCTGAGCGATCCAGCCGTCACCCGTTTCCCGGTGCTGGCCGACGGCCGTCCCTGCCCGCTCGGCGAACTGTTCACGATTCATGGCGATGCCGCCGATGGCCAGATCGAGTGCGTCGGCGACTTCTCCCGCGTGCATCGGCTTGGCGCCGGCATGCAACGGGGCGGGATCACGGTGCGGGGCAGCGTCGGGCGTCGCGCGGCCGCGGCCATGGCGGGGGGCAGGCTCACGATCTCTGGCGACGCCGGCGACTGGCTGGCTGCCGGGATGACGGGCGGCGAGGTGCTGGTGGAGGGCAACGCCGGCGACAACGTCGCGGCGGCACTCCCCGGCAATGATCTCGGCGTTCGCGGCGGGCTGATCGCGATCAACGGCGATGCCGGCTGCCTGGCTGGTGCACGCATGCGGCGCGGCCTGCTCGGCATCGGCGGCTCCTGTGGCGAGGCGGCAGCCTTCGAAATGCGGGCCGGCACGGTGCTCGTGGCCGGTGGGGTGGGCCCGCGGCCCGGCATGGGGATGCGGCGAGGCTCGCTCATAGCCTTGTCGGCCGTGCCGGCCGTACCGCCGACATTTTCCGTTGGCGCGGCCTGGTCGCCAAGCGTTCTGCCGCTCTTGGCAGCCCGGCTGGCCCGGGCCGGATTCCGCGCCACCGCGGGCCGGCCGGCCGACGCGTTCGGCGGTGTCTGGCAGCAGTGGCATGGCGATCTCCTGGCCGGCGGCCGGGGCGAGATTTTCCACCGACTCCGCCCCTGAGCCCAAAAATCGCGGATTTCCGTAACCCCGCTTCCGAGACGGTCGATTCTCCGTTATTCTCTGGGGCTCGCGTTCCGACCCCCTCAAGACAGCAACTATGCCCACGATCAGCCAGCTCGTCCGCAGCCGCCGCCGGCCCAAGCGGAAGTTTTCCAAGTCGCCCGTGCTCGACCGCTGCCCGCAGAAGCGTGGCGTCTGTCTGCAGGTTCGCACCATGACTCCCAAGAAGCCGAACTCGGCTCTTCGGAAGATCGCCCGCGTGCGGCTGTCGAATCAAAAGGAAGTCACCGTCTACATCCCGGGTGAAGGCCACAACCTGCAGGAGCACTCGATTGTGCTCATCCGCGGCGGCCGTGTTCGTGACCTCCCCGGTGTTCGCTACCACATCATTCGCGGTGCGCTCGACACGCTAGGCGTGCAGGGTCGGAAGCAGTCCCGCAGTCTCTACGGTGCAAAGAAGGGTTGACCAACTAAAAGGTCGTTAAGGAATCATGGGAAGAATCACGTCGAGCCGCGAGCAACTCCGTCCTGATCCGCGTTTCGGATCGCTGTTGGCGAGCAAGTTCGTCAACTGTCTGATGGAAGACGGCAAGAAGAGCGTCGCCCAAAACATCTTCTACAAGGCGATGGACATCGTCTCCGAGAAGATCACCGACGCCGAGCCGATCGAAATCTTCAACCGCGCCATCGAAAACATCAAACCTTCGGTCGAGGTTCGTTCGAAGCGTGTCGGTGGTGCCGCCTACCAGGTGCCGATGCAGGTCAGCCGCAACCGGCAGCAGTCGCTGGCCATCCGCTGGCTGCTCCTCTCGGTGCGTGAGAAGAAGGGCCGAGGCACGCATGAGAAGCTCGCCGAGGAAATCGTCGCCGCCTACAAGCGCGAGGGTGCCGCGGTGACCAAGCGTGACAACGTGCACCGCATGGCCGACGCCAATAAGGCGTTCGCTCACTTCGCCTGGTAAGGCGTACGGCATGGACTCTGCAGCCTCGCACCTCCTCGGGGAGTTGATCCGCGGCCGGTCCGTGGCTTCGCTGGCCACGCTCCATGAAGGTCTGCCGTTTGCGTCGATGGTGCCTTACGCCATCTGGCACGACGACACCTCTGAGCGGCTACTCCTCGTCACGCATGTCAGCCGGCTCTCGGCTCACACTCGCGACATGCTCGAGACGCCGCAGGTCTGCCTGCTGATCACGGCACCAGAGGCCACCAGCGATTCCGAAGCGGTGCCGCCGCAGGCGTTGCCGCGGGTGTCGATCCCGGCGGTGGCTTCGTTCATCGATCGGGAGCATGCTGACTATTCCTCGCTCGCCCGGGCGTATCTCGAAAAGTTTCCCTTCGCGGCCGACTGGTTCCAACTCGGTGATTTTTCGATCGTGGCGTTTGCGCCGTCGGGCTCAGCACGGTTCATCGCCGGCTTCGCCCGCGCGATGACGGTCTCCGCCGCGCAGCTGCGTGCCGCCATCGGCGTTGCCGGAACATAGCGAAGACGGCGGGAGCGTTCCGCGTGAAATGGACCGCCACCCGGATTCCCTTGCTGGCGCTGCCCCGTTCCCATCCAAGCCCGACGCGCGAGCGAGGGAGTCCGCGACGCAAGCACACCTCGCGGCCGCTGCTTATTCGAGCCGTTTTCAGTCGAGCAGCGGAGCGAGCCAAGCGGGCACCGGTTGATGCAGCGTCTGCAGCCTTCCACGCTCGAACACGGCCACCAGCCGGTACGGCCTGCTCAGATCGTCGTTGTCGTAGATCCGAACATGGGGCAGTTCGCGAATGGCGGCCCGGAGGTTCTCGACCGTGCGTGGATACCGGCCACGGATTTTCTCCGTCGGCACGTCGTGCCCCCCCTGCAACACCCGCATGGCGACGCGAGCTTCGCAGGCGTCCGGTCCCGAGATACCGACAAAACAGACCGCCACGGTGTAGCCTGCCGCATCAGCCTGCTTGAGAAATGCCAGCTTGTCCCCCACCGGATCGGAAAACACCGTCTCAAAAACAAAGCTCTCGCCACGTGCGACAAACGCACGCCTCAGCGTATCGGCCACGCGGGCCGCAGCATACGGGTCGAGATCGAGTTCGCGGGCCAACACGTCGGCGTTGATGAACGGCAGGCCCGCGTGGCTCAGGTGGGCATGATAGAACGTCGTTTTGCCGGCGCCGTTGGGGCCCGCGATCGCGACGATCGTCGGCCCGGCATCCAGCCGCACGACGTCCATCACTCGGCTGCCTGAAACCGACGGTTGACGAAGCGGCCGACTGTCCGCCTCCCATTCTCCTCGATGCGAACCAGCATCCCGGGGGCATCTGCTGCCGGCTCGAAATGGGGAAAGGGCTGGGCGGCCAGGTGCTCGGCCACCCGGCGCCGACCAGTCGGCGAATCAACCGCTTCCAGGCATTCCGAGAGCGGCCTGACCGCCCCGGCCCTGCGCAAGGCCAACGCCTGGGCTCCCTGCAGCAACGGTTCGATGGCCCGCCCCAGTTGCGCCCAATACTCGATCTGACCGGCAATCGAACGCTCGGCGACCGCCGACGTCAGCCGTGCATCGAGCACGAGTTCTTCGGAAAGCTTTACGGGTTGGCCCACAGCCCAATGGTAGCAAAACGCTACCAACTTGTCAACGTGCGAAAACGTCACGGGATGTGCGGGCGTCGCGTATTCCCTTGCTTGCGCTGCGGGCTTGGATGAAGAGTGATTCCCATGCAAGCCCGACGCGCGAGCGAGGGAATCCGTTTTGGATATCCAACAACACCGCAGCAATCCTGGAATCAACGGACGAGACAGGCAATTGCCGCGCCGAACAAGATTGTTTCTGACACCTTTTGCTTGATCACTTCTGCGGCGTGATGTCGAACGTGAACTCGTTCGGGCCGCTGGCCGTCACGTCGGCCCGGAGGGGTGATTCGTTCGGGCGGCCGAACTTCTCGGGCGTCACCTGCAGATAGTCGAAGTAGGCGCCGGTGGCATTCGGATCCTTCTTGACATGCTTGCAGACGGTCACGGTGTGCTGCCCGATCATGGCTCCGTCGTTGGTCCTGAACGTCGTGAGCGTGAACCGGCCCGCGGCGTCGGTCCTACCGCTGGCCGGCCGGCCACCCTTCGGCGTGAAGGCCACGTCGGCTTCGGCGAGCGGCGAGCCCTGGAATGTCACGGTGCCCTTGACGGGCATCGTGAGCGGAGTGCCTCGACCACAGCCGACGATCAGGAGCAGGGCGAGTCCCAACCCGGCCGAGGATCTCTGCAATCGCGATCGCGGGTGCCAACTTTCGCTCATAGACGCTCTTCTCGTAGACGCTCGTGGTGAAGCCGCAACCGATAACGCAGACATCACAGCCCCTCTCTCAGAGTCACTGCTCAGTCGTGGCGTTCGCCCGGCCATCCCGACGGTCACCAAGGGCCTGGTAGAGAACCATGTCGATCGTCTCGGTGAGGAAGGTGACCGATCCGTCGCAGAGGGCGAAGGTGGCGCCGCCCGAGTGCTTTGATTTGAATCCCTGCGACGCCCCCCAGCTGCCGGAATATGTGTTGCAGCCGGAGCCAGCACCTGGCTCACCCTCGCAGGTGTTGAAGTTGATCGCGATCTGAGTGCCTGTGTAGTAGGCGTTGACGTGCACCCAGCCCTTGCGGAGGTGCCACTCGCATTGGGGCCGCACCTCGCCGAAGAGGAGTGTTTTGGAGGTGCCATCGGTGATCTCCCTCAGCTTGGCCGAATACCAGCGATGGCCGATCACGCCAGATGTGCTCACTGGCACGCCATCATCGCCGCGAGTGATCGTGGCCCAGCCAAAATAATTGCCGTGCGTGGCGCAGGGGCTGTTCGCCTGACTGCCGATGCTGCCCGAGTAGTTGGCAACAGCCCGCGTCTCGCCATTGTCGGCAACGAAGGTGCCCTTGTGGTCGTCGGTCGGGCAAATGAGCTCTTTGAGCACATAGGTGTAGAGTGCCTTGCCACCGACGAGCTGATTCTCGATGTCCTGAGTGCCGGATGTGAAGTCGAGGCTGCCGTAGAGGTCATTACGCTCCATGAAGGGCAGCATGCACACGAGGAAGCTCCCCTTGTGCTTCGGATCGTTGAAGTTCCAGGGATAGGGAGTTTGCGACGGCGCCGCCGCGGTCTCGTTGCGATTCCAGGGCAGCTTGCCATTCGCATCGACGTAGTTGAGGGCCGCAAGGCCGAGCTGCTTGAGGTTGTTGCTGCAGGTGCTGCGACGGGCCGACTCCCGTGCCGCCTGCACCGCTGGCAGCAGCAGCCCTACGAGCGTGCCGATGATCGCGATCACGACCAGGAGTTCCACGAGCGTAAACCCCGCCCGCGGCTTCATGAGCCCCTGCACGAGCCCCTGCACGAGTTTCTGCGGACTCGCGCCGAGTGCTCTCGAGACGAGCCTTCGCGACCGCGGCCATGAACACAAACAGGAGCATGACCTGGTGCTGGTACACATGATTCCGGTGCTCCGCAAAAAAATGACAGCCGATCAGAATGCGAGGCCACGCCCCGCTGGCCGACGTCACGACCCTACCCGAGGAGTAGTCTATTTTTTTTGTGCCACCGACCGCAAGGACCGTGATTTACGCGATCGCAACAATCTTTTACGTTTTGCGTGGCCCGCTACCGCACCCGCATCGTCGAAGAGAGGAAACGGTGCCAGCCACCACATCCGGGTGATGTGCAGATTGCCTATTTTTGTTGGCTGTATCCCCTTTTGTCGCGCAAAAGCCTTGCCCAGTCGGTGGAATCACCTTATTATGTCCATGAAAAGGAGATAGTTATGGACTACATTGCGGTCAACGAGCTGAAGCGGCCGCGGGAGGTGCGGGAACGGCTGGCGGCTTCCGAGGAGATGATTCTCACCAGCAACGGCCGCCCAATGGCCGTGATCATGTATGTGGATGCCGAGGACGATCCGGAGGATGTGCTCAATGCAGCAAGAGAGGCTCGCAGCCAGATTGCCCTCCGCCGCATTCGGGAACGGGCGCGTCGCTCGGGCGCGGCCACGATGGCTGGCCAGAAGATCGATGGCGTGATTGCCGCGGCTCGTCGTGAACGAAAGCAACGCTCATGAGCGACCGCCCAGGTGTCGCGGTCTTCGACACCAATGTTCTGGTTTCCGGGTTTCTCAATCCGCATGGCGCCCCTGGCCAGATTGTCGATTGGCTGAGAAGCGGTGCGGTGCGGGCGGGATTGGATGACAGGATCATCGCGGAATATGAGGAGGTGTTGCTCCGTCCGGAACTCGACCTCCCACGGCACGAAGTGTCGATCGTGCTCAGGCGGATTCAATCCCGGGCGGCGTTCGCCGTCGTCTCTCCGGCCCATGTTGTCCGAGGTCTTCCGGATGCCGACGATGCCCCGTTCGCGGAGTGCGCGCTCGCGCTGGAATGCCCCCTGGTTTCGGGCAACACGCGGCACTTCCCGTCCGCGGCGATCCGAAAACTGACCGTTCTCACTCCACGGAGGTTCGTTGACGCCGGCGAAAAAGGATAGCCAAAAAATCGGGGCCGAAAAATCGGAACGGGAGGGAATTGAATCCGCTTCCCCGGCAATCGGGCGTGGCGAAATTCGCTCCCGTCGCTGATGTTCCCTCAAGCATTCTGCGTTCCGAGCTATAATCGGAGGAGAATCAAGCGAAAGGAACCTGTCATGAGAGCTGCTGCGGACTCGAGTCTTCTGGCTGAGATGACGCGTGCAGTCGTCGAAACGGTCAGTCCGGAACAGGTGCTGGTGTTCGGGTCTCACGCGCGGGGCGATGCTACGGCCGAGTCCGACGTGGACTTGCTCGTCGTCGAGTCGCAGCCATTCGGTCTGGGGAGAAGCCGACGGCAGGAGTTGCAGCGGATACGCCGGGCGCTGTCTCGCTTTCCGGTCCCGAAGGACGTGCTCGTGTACAGCCGAGACGAGGTGGAGCGATGGAAAGACTCGCAGAATCACATCATTCGCAAGGCCTACTGCGAGGGCAAGGTGCTCTACGGTCATGAATGACGAGTCGGCCAGAATGATCGATCTGGCGAGGCGAGACCTGCGGGCGGCGCAGGGCATGGCCGTTGACACGCTCATTCACGGATGAAATCTTCGGCTTCGGCTTGCCTGAGGCGGCTGACGATCCGGCCGTTCGGCGGGCCGCCAGAACACGACGACCTGCGTCCCCGTTCCGATCCGAATTACTTGCCCGACGTCAGCGTGAAGTCTGCCGTGTTGCGGCCGGGCTTGATCTCGACTTCGAGTTCGGTTTTCACGTTGTAATTCGCGGGGATGAACTGCTCTGATTCGGAACCTTTGAGTCCCCCGACGACGACATCGCGGCCAGTCTCGCGGTTGGCGGTAATCGACACCCGGTAGCGGCCGGGCAGAGGCCCCTTCTTGGCCGCAGTCTCATACTTCCCGGATGCAATCTCGGCACCGGCGGATGGACCCTTCGTGCCGCCGGTCGGCTCGAGACTGATCACGCCCTCCGTGACCGGCGAGCCGTCGAACGTAATTTGCCCGGAAAGCGATGCCCGTTGCGTTCCGCTTCCGCAGCCGCCGACCGCTGCGACCAGGAGTGCGATCAGGGCCGGCATCATCACGAGCACGCTGCCATGCCGGCAGAGGCGGAGCACGTCGGGCCTTTGACGGCAAAACAGGTTTCTATTCATGGTCACGGCACCTGCACCGTGTTGCCGTCGTCCATCCAGCCGAGGTTTCGCCAGACCGTCTGGTCAACGTTATCCGTGATGAACGCGACCGAAGCGTCGGCCATCACGACCTGCACGCCGCCCGGATGGTAGCTCCTCGATGTGGCAAAAGAGTTATCGCTTGAATCGGCAACGCAGGGAGCGTTGTCATTGGGCAGGTTGGCATCGCTACCAGATCCGCAGAAGTTGGCGTTTCCGTAAAGCCGATCTGGTATGGAGTTGTTGGGCGTGTTTTGGACGTGAATCGGCCTGCCGCCAGCGCGACTCGTGTAGAAATAACCGCGAACTCCGGAATTTGGCCCGGCGGTCACATACTCGGCAGCCATCATCGTTTTGCTGCTGCCGTCGAGAATGTCTTTGAGCTTTGTCTTACGCTTCACCCCGAACATGAACACCGCCCGTCTCCCCTGAGGATCACTGTCAGATTCTCCGTCGTTCAGACCTGAGTAGAGGCCGAGGTAGTTGCTGATCGGCAGTTGAGGGGTGTATCCGCTGGTCTTGGTGAGGCCGCCCTTGCCATCACTCGGACAGAGGAAGACAGGGAGGCCCACCTGAAGCGATGTTGGCCAGTTCGTGGCATTCCCGTTGTGCCACGGGCTTTGACGGTCCCAGTTGCTCGCCACGACGTTGTAATACGCCGTTTCCTCAAGTGCAGGCAAAATCCAATGGTGGAATGACTGCCACTCGCCCAAGTAAGACCGTCCGTCACCCCATCGGTTTCCCACGGTCCCCGCGCCTGGTGGAAACGAGCCGGCGGCATCGTGGCGGTTGTGGAGTGCTATGCCCATTTGCCGCAGCTTGTTGCCGCAGTTCGACCGTCGGGCCGCTTCCCGCGCCGCCTGCACCGCTGGCAGCAGCAGCCCTACGAGCGTGCCGATGATCGCGATCACGACCAAGAGCTCCACGAGGGTGAACCCCGCACGTGGCTTCACGAGTCCCCGCACGAGTTTCTGCGGACTCCCGCCGAGTGCTCTCGAGCCGAGCCCTCGCGACCGCGGCCATGAACACAAACATGAGCATGAACTGGTGCTGGTCCGCATGATTCCGGTGCTCCGCAAAAAAATGACGGCCGTTGAGGCCAGCGTGGACCCGCCCCGCTGGCCGGCGAAACGGCCCTACCATAGAGGGAGTCTATTTTCTTATGCCACCGACCGCAACGAGCGTGATTTACGTAATCGCAACAATCTTTTACGTTTTGAAACATTCCAATCGCCACAACGCACACCATGAACTTGACGTCACACGGATTCATTTGTACAGTAAGCATCGTCGGCAACCCTCGGTATCTTCGTCCCCCGCGGAACACCGCCCATGATCAGAGGCGTAAAGTATCTCTATAACGAGCTCGGCGAGCGGACCGCCGTGCTGATCGACCTGCGTCAGGGCCGTGGCCTTTGGGAAGACATTCTCGACGTGGCAACCGCACGGCTGCGGGAACATGAGCCGAGCGAGAACTGGGCCACGTTGCGAGGGAGGCTGGAAAAGGCAGGGCGACTGAAGAAGGTCAAACGCCGTGCATGAGGTGCGGGTCGGCCGGTCTGCCACCAAGGAGCTGGAAGGGCTGCCGCAGCAGGTCCTGACGAGGATCGCGAACAAAATTGACGGCCTTGCAACAGATCCGCGTCCTTCCGGCGCGAGAAAACTCCGCGGAGCCGACGATCTGTGGCGTGTTCGTGTCGGAGATTACCGCATCGTATACGCGGTCGACGATGACGCCGCCACCGTCGAAATCCGGGTCATCCGCCATCGGAAGGATGCTTATGGCCCTTCCTAGTCTCCACGAAAAAAGTCTCCGCGAAAAAAGAAGCTTTGGAGACCGGACCGTTCAGTCGTGAGACTGCCTTTGTCTTCGGCGTGGCCCGCTACCGCACCCGTACCCGCATCGGCAGCATCATGAGCGGCCGGCCCGACGAGAGCTGCACGAGGGCGTCGGCCTCGGCGGCCAGACCTTCGAGCCCCGGCACGCCGGCCACTCGGGCCAGCAGCGCCGCCCGCAGGAGGGCTTCGCGGGCGAAACTCGAGCCTGAGGCATTCCCAGCACCGGCGAGCCGCGCCACCGGGGCCGCGTCGCCTGCCATGCCAAAGAGATCGTCGAAGAGGCCACGCGGCTCAGGGAGAAGCACCCGCTCGATCGCTTCATCTGCGCCGATCCCCGCCAGTTTCTTCGCCTCGTCGATGGCGTCGTCGAGTGTGCCCAGCCGGTCCACCAGCCCAAGGTCCTTCGCCATCCGACCGGTGAAGACGCGGCCCTCGGCGAGCTTGCCGATGGTTTCCATGTCGAGCTTGCGGCCGGCGGCCACCTTCGACGTGAACAGCCGATAGACGTCCTTCATCGTCGCCAAAAAAACCTCCCGCTCCTGCTCGGTGAACGGCGTCTGCATCGACAGCCAGCCCGCATTGCGGCCCTTGGCCACGACGTCGGTATGCACGCCATATTTTTCCAGCGCCTTGCCGACAGCAATCTTGCCGCCCACCACGCCGATCGATCCGGTGAGCGTGCCCGGGGCCGCCACGATCTTGTCGGCCGCCACCGCCACGTAGTAGCCGCCGCTGGCTGCGGTGTCCCCAAGGCTCGCCACAACCGGCTTTGTCGTTCGCTCAGCCTCCCGCCAGATCAGGTCGCTGGCGAGCGCCGACCCGCCGGGAGAATCGATCCGCAGCACGATCGCAGCCACCTTGTCGTCCTTCGCCGCATCGCGGATCGCCTTGATGACGCTGTCGGATCCGGCCGAGCCTCCGCCGAGCAGTTCGTCCTTGCCCTTCCCCTCCTTGATCTCGCCAGTGAGATAGATGATGGCAATCTGCTTGTCTTTGCCGGCAGCCGCAGCCTGCTTCTGGCCCGACAGCAGTTCGACGAGCTTCACGAGCCCACCGATGCCGGAGAAATCGTTGTCCATTTTCTGTTCGGCATAATCGCGGGAGATCTTCGGCTCGTCAAGCTTGAGCCGACCAGCCAGGCCGCTGATCACCTCGTCCTCGTAGGCCACGGCGTCGATGAGCTTCGCCTTGAGGGCCGTCTCCGGCGTGAACACACCGGTGTCGATCAGCGTGCGGACCTCATCCGCGGGCAGCTTCCGATCGGCGGCAATCCGCTCGACGAGCTGCTCGTAGAGATCGCCGACGAACTGTTCGTATTGGGCTCGGAGCTGCGGGCTCATGCTCGTCCGCGTGAGCGGCTCGCCCGCTCCCTTAAACTCTCCCACCTGCAGGATCTCGGCATTCACGTCGAGCTTGTCGAGCATCGCCTTGAAGAAGGTCACCTCCGTCCGCACGCCCGTGATCTCGAGCGTGGCTGCCGGCGGCATCGACACCGTGTCGCAGGCCGACGCCACGATGTAGTGCACCGGATCGCCTCCAACGAGGTGCGCTGCCACCGGCTTGCCGGCCTTGCGGATCCGGCCGATCGCCGCCCGCAGTTCCTCGGCGCGTCCGCGACCGATGGTCGGTGACTCGATCGACAGCACCACCCCCTTCACCCGCGTGTCGGTGGCCGCCTTGTCGAGCCGCTCGATGAGGCGGTGCAGGTGTGGCGACACATCAGCCAAAAGCCCACCCTGGCCGACGCCGTCGGGGATTGAGCCAGCCAGAGTGATTTGGGCGATCACCGGCGACTTCTTCTTGGCCTGCTTGTCGGTGGCCTTGGCATCCTTGTCGGCCGCCTTGCCCACCTGGCCCACTGGCTCGGCTGTTGCCGTCTGGCCGTGGACATGCGACTGAGGTAGCGAGGCTAGGGCCAGCACCAGGGCCGTCAGGCATCCAACCCGGGAAATACAGGCACGGACGACAGCTTTGACAGGGCTCGAAAAGCCGAAAAAGTGATGCATGGTGGTGCCACTCCCAAAAAGACTTGCCAGAGGACTTGAAAATGAACGGCCGTATAGTAAGATACTGGCGTCCACACGGGAAAACGACCGATTACTCAGTCGTCTCGCGGACGTCCATCAAACGTCTGATTGTACACCAGCTCAAGACACATCACCTCAGAATACAGCTCGTCAAAATACACCTCTGCAAGGAAAGCGTCGCCACGCTCGACATACATGTCCAAAACCCTCGCCAGCAAAACGTCATCGAAGAAGGCCTCTCCCCCCCGCTCCGCCGCGGGCAAATCGGCTGGAAAGCGACCGGTCGCCTCGGCCGCAGCCCTGCGGAGCGTGGCCTCGCTCCAAAACGGCCTGCTGGGCAATAAGGTCTTGGGGCGAACCGTCGACACCGGCACCGAGGGCGACGACGTACCGACCGAGCGGCAGATGGAAATCTATGCCTTCATTCGCGACAAGATCCACACCCGTGGCTACGGCCCCACGGTTCGTGAGATCGGCGCAGCGTTCAAGATCCGCTCACCCAACGGCGTGGTCTGCCATCTCAAGGCGCTCGAGCGCAAGGGGATGATCACCCGCGGCAAGAACATGTCGCGGGCGATTGAGCTGGTGGCGGAGCCCGCCCACCTCCGCGGCCTGCCGCTGGCAGGCTGGGTGGCGGCCGGCACGCTGCGTCCCGCGGAGGAACAGAGCGAGCGGATCGACTTCGAAAGCCTGTTCAAGCGGGACAACCACTTCGTGCTCAAGGTGATGGGTGATTCGATGATCGACGCCCAGATTGCCGATGGCGACTGGGTGGTGATCCAGAAGAAGCAGACCGCGCATTCCGGTGACATCGTGGTGGCACAGACGGAAGACGGAGAGGCGACGCTCAAGCAGTGGTTCCCTGAGCGCGACCGCATCCGTCTGCAGCCTGCGAATCCCTCGATGAAGCCGATCTATGTGAAAAACGCACGGGTGCTCGGCGTGCTTGTCGGCGTGGTCCGCAAGACGGGGTAGCGGCTCACGCCAGCGGTGCCGCTTCCTGCAGTTGATGCAGTTTGTTGTAGAGCGTCTTGAGGCTGATGCCGAGTTCTTCGGCGGTCTTCGCCTTGTTGCCGTGGTTACGTTCGAGTCCCTCGAGGATCGCTCGCATCTCCAGGTCGCGGAGGCTTTCGGGCTTGCGTGGCGACGTGGTGGCGACAGGTGACGCAACTGCGTTGCCCGTGGTCTGGGTAGCCGCTCCGGCGACAGGCTTCACGGGAGCTGCGGCCTGGGAAAGTGTGGCCCCGAGCCGCGTGGGCAGATGCTCGACCATGACTGGCAGTTCGTCACAGAGCACCAGTGCGTGCTCGATCACGTTGGCCAATTCGCGGATGTTCCCCGGCCAGCGATGGTGGGCGAGCGCCTCGAACACCTCCGGCACGGCGACGGCGGCATCGGGCGGGGCCTGCGGCCTCGCCTTGTGCACAAAATGCCGCACAAGCTCCGGCAGGTCGTCGATCCGCTCACGCAATGGTGGAATGGCAATCTCGAACGTGTTGATTCGAAACAGCAGATCCTCACGAAACTCCCCGGCACCCACCATCTCCTCGAGGGAGCGGTGCGTGGCGCAGACGACCCGCACGTCGACTGTGATCGGCTGATTATCGCCCACGCGGCGGATCTCGCCGCTCTCCAGCGCCCGCAGCAGCCGTGATTGCAACTGCTTGGGGAGTTCGCCGATCTCGTCCAGGAAGAGCGTGCCGCCGTCGGCCACCTCAAACAGCCCGGCACGGTGCTCATCGGCACCGGTGAAGGCACCCTTGCGATGGCCAAAGAGTTCGCTCTCTACGAGGTGCTCCGGCAGGGCGCCGCAATTGACCGCCACCAGCGGCCCAGTAGCCCGAGGGCTGCCCTCGTGGATCGCCCTGGCCACCAACTCCTTGCCGGTGCCGGTCTCGCCTCGGATCAGCACGTTTGAGTCACTCGCCGCCACACGGGCGACCAGCCGTCGCACCCGGTCAAGGCCGGGCGACGCGCCCACGAGTTGGCTCGTCCCCTCGGCCCGACGAACCCGGCGTTCAAGCGCCCGCATTCGGCTCGTCAGTTCCCGCTTCTTCCGAACCCGCTCCAGGACGGCCTGGATCTCGGCCAGTTTGCACGGCTTGGTGAGGTAGTCGAAGACTCCCTGACGGACCGCCGTCACCGCGCTCTCGAGCGACGACTTGCCGGTGATGATCACCGTCTCCGTGTCGGCCGACGTTTCCCGCACGCGTGCGATCACGTCCAACCCGCCCACACCGGGCATGTCGAGATCGACGATCACGCAGTCGTAGGAGGTGCGGTCGAGTGCGGCCAGCGCCGTGCGACCGTCGGGACAGACCGTCGCCTCGTGGCCCAGCCGTGGCAATTCGATCCGCATCAGTTCCTGGATCGAGGTCTCGTCGTCGGCAAACAGGATTCGCATCGGCCTGACGTGCTGCTTCATGGCAAACCTCCCGAATAGGCGTTAGGCGGCATGGGCGTCTGAGGCAGGCCCCTGCGACACGGCGACATCGCCCACGGCCGCCACTGGCAGCGTGACGCGAAACGTCGAGCCCTGCCCTTCACCGGCGCTCGCGGCCGCGATCCTGCCGCCATGGTCGGCGACAATGCGGTGGACGATCGAAAGACCGAGGCCCGTCCCCTGCCCCGAACGGCGCCGGGTGAAGAACGGCTCGAAGAGATGCTCGAGCACCTCATCCGTCATGCCGCATCCGTCATCGGTGATCGTCAGCAGCGCCTCGCGTCCGCTCCGCCGCACACCCACGCGAACATGACCCGACTCATCAATCGAGTCGAGCGCGTTGACGAGGAGATTGAGGACGACCTGCTTGATCTCCTGCGGATTGACCATCACCAACACGTCCGGCCCCTCGTCGATTTCGATTGAGCGACCGGCAAACCGGCCGACATGCCGCAGCATGTCGGCCACGTCGGTGACGAGCGCCATCATCGCTGTCGCCTGCCGCCGCACCTCGCCCAGCCGCGAAAAGTCGAGAAGCTTCTCCGTGATCCCCTTGCAGCGAAAGGCCTCGGTTTGGATGAGTTCGAGGTAACGTTTCACGATCTGCGCATCGGCGTCGTCCGGGGCCAGCCCTTCCAGCCGGCTCTCCAGCGACTCGGCGCACATGGCGATCGATGCCAGCGGATTATTGATCTCATGGGCGACACCGGCCGCCAGGAACCCGACGCTTGCCAACTGTTCGCTGCGGATCACCTCGCGGGTGCGGAACTGCACCTGGCGGTCGAGGTCGTCGCGGATTTCCTCGAACCGCTCCGTCATGTCGTTGAGCGCGGCGGCCAGTTCGGCCATCTCGTCGCTGGTATCAAGCTTGAGCCGGAAGCCGAAATCGCCCGCCGCCACGCGGCGCGAGCCGTTGCCAAGCAGACGCAATGGCCGAAACACCCAGCGGTAGCTGAGCGCGCCGAGCGCCGCCAAGAGCGCCGCGGCCGCCAGGGCCGAGGCCCAGGTCGTGACGATCAACGTGCGATAGCCGCTGCGGACTTCGTGCGAGAGGTCATGGAGCCGCTCCTGCAGAAAGGTGGGCAACTCGGCTGAGAGCGATGCCAGCTTGTCGAGATGCGGCCCGCTCTCAAGCAGCCGGCCCCGCTGCCACGGCACGCTGCTCTCGTCCTCTGCCTCGTCGCCCACCGCTGGCGATGCCGGCGCGACGATCGTATCGATGGTGTCGAGGCAGGTCGCGATTGCGGCGGCCGTTTCCCGCTCGCGGCTCCGATCGCCGAAGGGGAAAGGCATGTTGTCCAGTTCACCTTCGGCCAACTCTTCACAGTAGCGGTCAAGCGACCAGCGGGCGTGGGCGATCTGTCCGGTGAAAGTATCGGCGAACAGCGGCTCCTCGTCGTCCTCCGCATCGTCATCATCATCGGCTGGTGGTGGGGGAAGCGGCTCGCCAACCAGCCCAAACTCAGCCTCGCCCGAGAGCGCCCGGGCGTGAGCCAACCGCAGCCTACCAACGCTGGCGTTCAATTCGCTGGCGCGGGGCAGCTCGGCCGCCCGGCAACTCAGCGATCGCACCAGCCGCCGATAGGAATAGACACCGAGAAAGCTGCTGGCCGACAGCACGGCAACCATGATGCCGACGAGCGCACCGCCGAGCAGCAGCTTGTTGCGAATGGGGCGTCGCTTGATCACGTCTGAATTCCCTGCTGGCAGACTAAGGGGGCGGGGGAACGTAGCAAAAGCCCCGCCTCACCAGAAGGGCGACTTCGACCCCTTTCCCCCCTACACCAGCCCGAACCGCTTTCGCAGGAACCACTCGGTGCACATGAACGCCGCCAGCAGCAGGAACATCGGCCACTTGTCCCAGGCCGCGAACGACCATTCCTCCGTGGTCTCGAACGCCGCCGGTTTCTTGGCGATCTCATCGAAGATGCCCGGCAGTTCCTCGGGCAGCCGCACGCCCCCTCCGGTCGCCTCGGCCAGTTGTCGCATCAGTCGCGGATTGGCCCGTGGGTTGGCCAGCTCCAGATCCTGCCGCACCACCGTGAATCGCGCGGCGCGTTCCAGCGGCGTGGGATCCCCTGGCCGCGACGTTTTCACGACCAGCTTCCAATCGCCCGGATCGCTGAAGTCGGAGACCGTGCCGGTGAACGTCTCGCCCCGCCTCGCGATGCGGACGGGCCGTGGGAGCCCGGTCGGTGAAACGGCGAACGCCTCGACCGCGACGTCGGTCACCGCCGTGCCATCGGCCTTCGTCAGGCCGGCATCGAATGCGAGCGGCACGCCGGGCGAAATTCGCCGCTGCGCCAGACGGATCCAGAGCGCATCCTGCTCGGAGTCGTCTTGCTTGGCGAGCCAGAGCACCAGTTGCCGCCAGAAACGGCGGTGTTGCTCGACCGCGCCCTGCATCGCCCATCGCCAGGTCGAGTCGCCGGCGAAGGCGAGCACGCGGCCGTCGCCATATTCACGGCCGACGAGCAAAGGCCGGCCGTCGGCCGTCACCGCCAGCGGCTTGGCCGTGGGCACCAGCCGACCGAGATCGTTTGCGCCCTCGAGCGGCGGCAGTGCCTGCCAGACCGCGCGCGAGTCCTGCTCACTCTTTCCCTGCCGCAGGATCGACACGCCGCCAAAGCGGGTGTCGGGGAGCATCTGCAGCGGACCCTTGAGATGAAGGCTCTCGCGCACCGGCTCTTCGAACGGCTGCCGTGCGAGACGATCAGGCTCGAACGGCAACGCCGGTGCGAGTGCGGAACTGCCCCAGCCGCCAGCCTCGAACGCATGAAAACCGCCGAGCATGCCGATGCCTGCGCCGGCCTGCACCTTGCGGAGGATCTTCTGCAGATCGTCGCGCCGTATTGCCGCGGAGTCGAGGTCGCCGATCAGGAAGACGTTGTAATCGCCCGACAGCTGGCGGCCGATATCGACAGGCCAAGTGTCGCGACGACCCGAATCGATCCACCGGAAATCGACCTGCATGTCGGGACTGGCTGCGAGCACGCGGCGCAAAAACCGCTGCTCAACCCTGAGGCTCCCTTCCAGGTAGAGCACCCGCAGACCACCGTCGACCACATCCACGAACGTCGAAAGTTCGTTGTTGGTGACCACCACTTCCCCCTCCTGCCGTTCGACGACGAGCGACAGCTTCCGTTCGCCCAGGCTCTGCGGCGTCCAGGCGAGGCGGACCGCCTCCTCGACCTCCGCACCTCCTTTCACGGTCGTGCGGGCCACCTCCTCCATGCCGCCGGTATCGTTCTCGGCCAACAGCTTCACCACCGCATCCCGGTCTGCCAGCCCCTCCAGCCGCACGCGGCCGGCGACCTCCAACTGGTTCTTGAGATAGACGGTCTCGCCCACCGACAGGTTCACGATCGCTGCATCGCGGCCCTGCCCCGCCCCGAGCTGCTGTCCAAACGTGACGCTCCACAGCGGCACACCGGCGTCACCAACGGCGCGCGCGGCCGTCTGCGGCGGCTCGTCTCGCGGCGGATAGGCGTGCTGGGCACCGTCGCTGAGCACGATCACACCGGCAAGCTGCCGACCGGCACCCGCCCGCAAAGCCTCGGCAATGGCCGCACCGATCGCCGTCTGGTCGGAGGTCTTGCCGGCCTGCCACGCGGAGAGCGGAAACGGATTCCCCGGTGCCGTGGCCACGGGACTCAATTCGCGATCGAAGGCATAGGTGGCGATGTCGAAATCGCCGCTCTCCACCAGGGCCTCGGCCGCCGGCCTTGCCGCCGTCAAGCTCGCAGTCAACGCATCCCAGCGGGTCTGGCCGTTGGGACCGTCCGCCACGGTCATGCTCTTCGAGGCATCGGCGAGCACCACCACGGTGCCCTGCTGCCGCGCCTGCCGAGTCGAGACGAAGGTCGGCCTCAGCATGCAGAGCACGATCGCAAGAAACGCACCAAGCCGCAGAAGTACGAGCAACAGCACGCGACCGCGGGACACTCGGGAGCGGTCGGGCGGCACGGCCAGCAGCACGGCCATGAGCGCGAGCGTGACCAGCCCCACGAGGAGCCACGAGCCCACGGGGTCAAAGTGCACTGCCACCCGTTGCAACGACGTGACCGCGATCATGCGCCGGCCTCCTGCTCAACGCCTTCCGGCAGGGGCGGCGGCTCACCGCCCGACCGGCTCGCCCGTGACGCAGGCCGTGCGACTGCGGCTCCCGCCCGCACATCAGCTGCAGTCGCTTCCTCGGCCGCCGCTGCAAACTCGGCCGCCGCACTGGCACCGGCCGCGATTTCCTCACGCGGCGCATAGAAGCGGTTGGCCACGATCCAATCAGCCGCCATGATCAGGGCGGTGAGCAGGATGATCCAGCCGAAGAGTTCGGCGCCGACGCGTTCCAGGTTGACGTCTCGCACAAGTTCCGCCTCGGTGCGTGCGAGCTTCTGGCCCGGTCCCCAAACCGTGGCAAGACTGTCGGCATTGAGGCGGGTGAAATCCGTGGCGGTGGGATCGAGGGTGGCGCTAAACCCGGTCACCAGTCCCCCCGCCGCACCGCCGGCACGGACCGAATAATTGCCAGGAAGCTGCGTGGCGGTGACGGTGAGCGCACCGCGTGCCTGATCGATGGCGACGGGAAACTCATCCCCGCTCGGCGGCCGCACAAACGCGGCCGGCACATCGGGGCGTGCCACATGCAGGCTGGCTGGCCGGCCGGCCACGACATTCAGGTCATCGGCCGTGTCGATCGCCCGCAGGAGCGTCTCATTGGCGAGCATCACGAACGGCCAGGGCTCGAAGCCTGTCGCGAGAATGTTCCACGCGTCGGGATCATCGGCTGCCTGCGAGACGGGTGTGGTCACGGTCACCACCATCCCCTGCCCCAGCTTGTGTTCGATCACCGCCGGCAGTCCGTTGCGGTAGGCCGCCACGACATGGGCCGTCGCGTCTGCGTCGGCACCAGCGGGTACGGCACGCCCCGGCTCGAATTCCCAGTGCCTCGCCACCGGAAAATCCTGCCACGGCACGGCATCACCAACCCGGCGGAACGCCGCGAGCATGGGATGGTCGAGCGCTGCGGGAGCCAGATAGTTGTCGCCACCGGCTGACCGCCAGACCCTCACGATGCCGCCGCCGAGCACCCGCTGCGAGGCCTCGCTGTTGAACCGTGCCGCATCGCCGGCCTTGGGGCCGAGCCACACCACCAGACCGCGGCCCGCCGCCACCCATTGGCCGAGCGATTCCCAGGTGGCCGGCGGTAGCGGCGGCGGATCGACGAGGACGATGCCGCGGTAGTCGTCCCAGGCCAGCGACGCCAACTCCGCCACGTCGGTAACCGTGACCGTAAAAGCAGCCTGGCCCGCCTTGGCAAGTGTCACCGGTGCGATGGCCTGCGACAGGAACAGACCCGTGCGCGACGCCGGGGCCGGCGCTGCCACGAGCACCCGGGCAGCAGCCCCCACCTCGACAGTGAAGCACCGTGCATTGTCGGCCTCGAGGTCGTCGGTGCCATCGATCACAACGCAGCCCTGCCGAACACCCGGCTCGAGGCCGGTGATCTCGAAATCGATCTGGCCGCCGGCACCTTCCTTCCACGCGCCCGGCTTCACGGCTCGCCTCATCGAGCGACCGTCGGCACCGACCATCTCCACCGCCACTGCCCGAACGGCATCGGTACCAACGCGACTGGTCGCCACCGTCAGCCCGAGCGGGGAGCCGGCGGGAATTCTGTCGCTGGAAAGCTCGACCGCGTCGATCGAAAAATTACGGGCCGACGTCGCACCCACGTCAACGACGAGCAGGCTCGTGTCGGGATGCGACGCGGCGATGTCGAGCGGCGGAGCGTTGTCCCAGGCCCCGCGGGAGCAGTCGGTGAAGAGATAGATCTCGCGCCGCGGTATTCCCGAGCCGTCCAAGAGCCGGAGGCCAGCGGCGAGCGACTGCGCGAGCGATGCCGCCGGCGTGGTGGCTGCGAGACGGTCGATCCGGGCCGTGGCCGCCGTGATCGTGGGGGAAAACGCCGCTGCACCGCCCGACGTGTCGAGCACGGCAACCTTGCTCTCCGGCGGCAGCTTCTGGAAAAGCACTCTGGCCATGGCCGTGGCCTGCTCCAGCCGCGTGCGATTCCCTTCCCGCAGGAGCATCCGAGGCGACGTATCGAAGACGAATGCCGCCGCCACCGGCCCCTCGCCATCGGCAAGCCAGCCGGCGCCACGGAGCACCGGCCGGGCCAGCGCGAGCGCCAACAGCGCCAGCGCCGCCATCCGCAGCAACAGGAGAAACAGGTGGCTGAGGCGGAGCCGCCGGCGGTTGGCGACCGCCTTCTGCCGCAGAAAACGCAGCGCCGGAAACTCCCGCTTCACCGGCTTTTGCCGCATGATGAGATGGAGCACCAGCGGCACGGCAACGAGTGCCGCGCCACCCAGCAGCATCGGTGTCAGAAACGAGAGGCCCATGTTCGCCTGTCACTAAAATCGGTTGCGGCGGCTGGAGAGATATCCCAGCAGGGCTCGGTCGAACTGCATGCTCGTGTCGAGCGGCACGTAATCGATACCGGCGTGAAAGCAGGTCTTGCGATAGTCCTCCCGAAACGCCTCCACGCCCGCGACATACTGCTTGCGGGCCGCATCGGCATCCACCACCAGACGGTCGAGCGACTCAGGCTCCGTGAACTCCACCATCCCCTCGAACGGGAAGTGGACCTCCGCCTCGTCGAGCACGTGGAAAAGGATCACGTCGTGCCCCCGATGACGCAGCCGCAGGAGCGCGTCGCGAACCGGCTCCGGATCCGCCAGCAGGTCGCTGAACACCATCACGAGCGAGCGGTGCCGGAGCATCGCAGCCACCTGCACCAGGCTGCGGGCGATGTCGGTCTTGCCGGAGGGCTTCACCTTCGCAAGCACCGACAGCACCTGCGCGATCTGCGACCGCTTCGAGCGGGCCGGCAGGCTGGCATGGAGCTTCTCGTCGAAGACCATCAGGCCGCAGGGATCCTGCTGGTGGATCATCAGCCAGCAGAGGGCCGCGGCCAGCGAGATCGAGTAGTCGAGCTTCGTGAGCTGCTGCCGGTAGGTGTAGGCCATCGAGGCGCTCGTATCGACCACCAGATACCCGGTGATGTTGGTCTCGGCCTCGAACTTCTTGACGTAGTGCTTGTCGGTCTTGGCGTAGACCAGCCAGTCGATGTCCTTGGGGTCATCACCGGCGGTATATTTACGGTGCTCGCTGAACTCGACGGAAAACCCCTGGTAGGGGCTGGCATGGAGCCCCTGCAGGAAGCCCCGCACGATGAACTGTGCGCGGAGATCGAGCCGCGCGATCTGCCGCACCACCTCCGGCTTCAGGTATTCCTCGACCGCCCGCACCATGGCATCGCTCCGGTCACTTCACCAGCTTTGGTATCTCGGGCTCCGGGATCTCGCGGACGAGCCGCTCGATGATCGACTCGCTGGTGAGGCCGTCGGCCTGCGCCTGGAAGTTGGTGGCGATGCGGTGCCGCAGCACCGGCCCGGCAATCCGCCGGATGTCGTCCAGCGACACGCTGAACCGCCCGTCCATCGCGGCCATCGCCTTGCCGCCCTGGATGAGAAACTGCCCCGCCCGCGGCCCCGCGCCCCAGTCGACCAGCTCCGTCACGTAGGCCGGCGCCTGTGGATCCTTGGGACGCGTCGCCCGCACGAGCCGGGCCACGTATTTCACCACGTATTCGCTCACCGCCACACTGCCGACGAGCTTCTGGATGTTGACGATCGCCCGGCCCGACAGCACCTTCCGCACCTCGGGTTTCTCGGCCCGCGTCGTCGCCATCAGGATCTGCTCCTCCTCGCTGGCCGTGGGATACCCGACCTTGATGTTGAACATGAAGCGGTCGAGCTGCGCCTCGGGCAGCGGATACGTCCCCTCCTGCTCGATCGGATTCTGTGTGGCGATCGTGAAGAAGGGATCGGGCAGGGAGTAGGTCTCCTGACCCACGGACACTTCCCGCTCCTGCATCGCCTGCAGGAGCGCCGCCTGGGTCTTGGGCGGCGTGCGGTTGATCTCGTCGGCGAGCAGGATGTTGGTGAAGATCGGCCCTTCGACGAAGCGAAACCGCCGGCGGCCGGCCTCATCCTCCTCGAGCACGTTGGTGCCGGTGATGTCGGAAGGCATCAGGTCGGGCGTGAACTGCACCCGCTTGAAGCCGACGTCGAGAATTCTCGCCAGCGTCGACACCATCAGCGTTTTGGCCAGTCCCGGCACGCCCTCCAGC